>ERZ773164.159-NODE-159-length-78381-cov-29.278337_pt1 | contig 78381 bp, 66 predicted proteins | sample MGYA00511917_ERZ773164 | MGnify/ENA primary metagenome ERZ773164 (study PRJEB29015, sample SAMEA2737847) | human gut metagenome | biome: human gut; feature: human-associated habitat; material: faeces | place: China | collected 2012 ...
CGTCCGTTTCGATGACGGCGCAGCCGAGCGAGCGGAAATACGCCGCCCACTTTTTCGTCATCTCAGGGTCGGCCTGATCGACGCGGTTCAAAACGATCAAACGGGGCTTGCCCGCCGTCAGTTCGTCCACATCGGGGTTGCGGCTGCTCATCGGGATGCGCGCGTCCAGAATTTCGCACACGGCGTCCACGTTGCCGAGCTCCGCCGTGATCATGCGGCGGGTCTTGGTCATGTGCCCCGGGAACCAGCTCAGAGAATCCAACTGCATTTGCTCGTCCCCCTTTACTGCAAAAGGCCGATGCGGCCAAACTCGCGCTGCTCGGTCAGATAGTCGCGTCCCGGGAAGACGAGGAACACCGCCTTGCCGATCAGAAGGCGCGTGTCCACCGTGCCGAGCGAGGAATCGCGGCTGTCGTTCGAATGGTTGCGGTTGTCACCCATGAGGAAGACTTCGCCCTCCGGCACGGTAAGCGGGAACACGGTGCCCTCTTCGCGATAGGTGTAGTCGTTGATGTAGTCCTCGTCCAGAAGCTCGCCGTCCACATAGACCTGACCCAAGTTAAAGTCGATGTCCACGGTCTGGCCCGCGGTGGCGATGACGCGCTTGACGATGGGCTTCGAGTCAAAGGTCTCCTTGCGCGCGATGACGATATCGCCGGCCTGATAGTCGCCGCAGAGCAGCGAGTTGACGACGAGAAGCCGGTCGCCGTCCTGCAGCGTCGGGATCATTGACGGGCCGGAAACGCCCATCAGCCGCACAAGAAACGTAAACACCAGCACAACGACCAGCAGCGCCGAGACGAGAGACGAGACCGTCTCATACACGTCGCGTCCGGGGATCTTTTCCACGATCTCCTCCTGCGGCTGCTCGCTGATCTCCATTTTCTGATCAAATTCGTCCATTTCGGTCTCCTAAACCCAGCGCCGCGCAGCGGCGGACTAACAGTCTCCCTCTGCGGCAAAATGCGCCTGATTTTCTAATGTATTATTGTAGCACGCTTTTTGAAAAAGGCAACAAAAAAGCATGGCGGAAACGCCATGCTTTTTTGTTCTCAAAGAATCTGCCTTACAGCTTCTCGCGGATCTTGGCAGCCTTACCGACGCGGCCGCGCAGGTAATACAGCTTGGCGCGGCGAACATAACCGCTGCGCACGGTCTCGACCTTCTCGATGAGGGGGGAGTGGATGGGGAACACCTTCTCGACGCCGACGCCGTAGGCAAGACGACGAACGGTGAAGGTCTCCTCAAGACCGCCGTGCTTCTTCGCGATGACGATGCCCTCGAAGACCTGGATACGCTCGCGGGAGCCTTCCTTGATCTTGACATGAACGCGGACGGTGTCGCCGACGTTGATGACGGGCATTTCCTTTTTCAGCTGCTGGGATTCGAGCTCTTTGATGAGATCCATGGATATTTTCCTCCTATTTATAGGCGTTCTTGACCGCTGATCAATGGCGCTGTCGGGACTCTTTCACCCGCGCACGGCAGAGGACCGCCCTTTGTTAAGCCAGAGTAGAATACCATAAAGTCAAGCGAATTGCAAGGATTTTTTTCAGTTTTTTGCATTTTCGCGCCGCCCCATCCACTTGTCGACCAGATTGTATACAAGACTGATACCAAAGCAAAGGATGCCTCCGACAAAAAATCCCGCCGCCCGGAGCAGCACATTGTCGTAGCGGATGTCCACGAGCACCAGTTTTACAACGCACAGCAGCACCAGAACCAGTCCGCAGACCCGCAGTGCCTTATATTTTTTCTTCATCCGCATTTCCGCCAGAAATCCCGCCACGATACAGCAGAACGCAATCACAATGCCCGTCACATCGTTCACAAACACGGGCACCCCATAGGAGTGCAGTGCGACCGATGCAAACAGCAGCAGCTTTAACGCCACGTAAATTCCCCACCAGTCTCCGTCCTTCCTTATCAACAGGCTGTAGGTATTGGTGCACACGAGCACCAGTCCCAAAAGCACATAGATAAGGTGAAGCACCGGCGCGTCCGGTTTTCCCATCAGGACCAGAACCGCTGCAATAAGGAGCGCCTGTACGGCCATCGTTACCGCCACGAATGCTTTTTCTTCCTCTCCCGTCTTTGGATTTCTGCGAAACAGCGGAACTTTCGCCGCCAGAATATTGCAGAGCACAATCGGCATAAAACAGAACAAATCACTCAGGTAAACATCTGCAACCGCTGCCAGATCCGTTCCCCACACCGCCGTCTCTGACAGGAATGCCAGAAACATCAGATAACCACAGATCTTCATCCAGGTTTCATACTGTTCCCTGCAGAACCGGATCAGCAACACCGCGCTGCAGAAGACTACCAGTCCCCAGGCCGTTCTCATGCCCCCGTTCATCGGGATCAACAGCAGCAGGATGCCATAGCCGAGTGCCGCCGCCCGGTATGCTTTTCTTTTTCGCAGGAAACCGTACAGAAGGCACGCCTCCGCCAGAAGTCCCGTCGATATATACTCCCCGAAATACGGCGCGGCAGCTCCCGCAAAGAACATCTGCGCAAAAACAGCCACCTCCAGCAGAACCGTACCCACGGACAGATCCCCGGGGCGCCGGAATTCCAGCAGCGCCAGAACTGCAATGCCAAATACCAGTAAGAGCAGCGCCGCTCCGGTAAACCGGTTCAAAAACAGTCCACAAAAAATGATGATACACAGTGCCCCCACAATACCGCCAAGCAGTTTTCCGTTCTCGTCCATTTCCGCCGCGGCTACGCCAAGCAGTACCGGAACCGCTGCAAGCGCAAGAAGCAATACCACTGACACGTTTCCCGCAGCGGAGCCTTCTGTATAGGAAGCAGCTGCTCCAAGCACCAGAATGAGCAGCCCGATGCTCCACGACACAAGATTCACCGCATTACGGTAATATTCCCGCCGTAGGTGGGACACGAAAAAGATGGTCTGCGTTACCGCATAATATATAGAAAGAATCAGAAACCTTTCCGCATCCTCCGTCCAGTTACACATGAGCACGCCGAGAATCAATGAGATGCCCACACCAATCTGCCCTATGATAAGGAAGAGATTCGACCGCAGACGTGACAGCACACACAGAACCACCGCCCACACCAGCAGTCCCAGATAAAGTATGCCGTCGTTTATTGCATGGAAATAAAAATCACTTAAAAACAGCGAGAGATACCACGCTCCCATGCCGCAGCCCAGCAGCCCAAGAAATGCTTTATTCCTGCGGTCATGTGCCACAAGAATTCCTCCTGCCAGCGTGATCGCGGCACTGACGGTATACATCAGAACCATCTTTACTCCCTGGCTAAGATACGGCAGCACCAGCATCGCAAAAAACACCAGACTCAGGAAGATCAGTCCTGCAGCGCAGACCGGCAGAATCGCCCTGCCGATCGTTTTTTCCAGATCCTGCTTCCCGGATGCCTGCTGGTATCCCGCCTGCGCTGCCACCGGCCGCGGCGGTGTCTGCTGATACGCCTGCTGCGGGTTTCCCGGCTCCCGCGCGGACTGTGACATTGCGCCCGGCTGTCCATACGCCGGCCATCCATACGCCGCCTTCGGCATCGCCCCCTGACGGTATCCCGCCCGTTCACGGTCTGCCTGTGCCGCGATCACTGTGCGCAGCGCCGTCAGCTGTCGTCCCAGCGCATCCACTTCCCGCTGCATCTGCTCAATCTTCATCCGTGTAAGATCGTCCCCCAGATCCCCGGACCGCCAGGCAAGCAGTAACTCATTGAACCGTCTCTGTTCCTCTAAAAGCCGGTTCTCGCACTCTACTAATTGTTCCAGCATAAACTCCTCTTTCCTCTCCTGTCATTTAGTTTACTGTCACTCATTGTAACGTACCCTCATTTAAAACACAAGAACTGTCCGCGCGGGCGTTTCCTTGAAAAAATTGTTTTTACCATTAAGATTTTGCCAATTTCTACGCTTTTTTTCCCAAAAACAATTTGTATATGCTATAATGATTTAGATTATTCTTTAAGGAGATTTCTATGGACATTATTATCGTAGGCTGTGGAAAAGTTGGTTTTACACTTGTCGAACAGCTCAGCAACGAAGATCACAATATTATTGTCATTGATGAAAAGCCGGAAAAGGTTCAATATATCACCGACCGTCTGGATGTGATGGGCATCGTGGGGAACGGCATCAACCATAAGACACTGCTGGAGGCTGGTATCGCCACTGCCGATCTTTTGATCGCAGTTACCGGGGATGATGAGAAAAATCTTCTGTGCTGCGTGATTGCCAAGAAGACCGGCCACTGCCAGACCATCGCGCGCGTGCGCAACCCGATCTACAACAGTGAGATTGCTTTCCTGAAAAAGGAATTCGGGCTCGCCATGATTATCAATCCTGAGTTGACGGCAGCCAACGAGATTTCAAGGGTATTTCAGTTTCCTTCCGCCATCCGTGTGGATTCTTTTGCAAAAGGGCATGTAGAGCTGCTTCACTTTAAAGTCAGCGAGAATTCCCCGCTGATTCATTTAAAGCTGTTCAATCTGCACCAGACCCTGCACAGCAACGTGCTAGTGTGTACCGTCATCCGCGGCAGCGAAGTCATCATCCCGAACGGTGATTTTGAATTCCGCGCCGGAGATACCGTCGCAATCGCTTCCGAGCGCCGCAACGCCATTGACTTTTTCCGCAAGATCGGCATCGTCAAGAACCGCGTCAGCAATGCCATTCTCGCCGGCGGCGGTAAGGTTTCCTTTTACCTCGCAAAGATTCTCATCCAGTCGGGCATCCGTGTGACGATCATCGAGATCAATCCGTCCCGTTGCGACGTTTTAAGCGAACTGCTTCCGGAGGCGACAATCATCTGCGGTGATGCCACCGATCAGGATCTGCTGTCCGAGGAGGGCTTAGAGCAGGCGCAGGGTTTTGCAGCTCTCACTGGTCTTGACGAGGAAAACATCCTGCTGTCGCTGTACGCCAACGATGTCTCCAATGCAAAAACGGTGACCAAGATCAACCGGAGCAGCTTTAACTCCGTCATCAACGAGATGAATCTGGGAAGTATTATTTATCCGCGTGTCATCACCGCTGATTACATTTTAAAATATGTGCGCTCCACAGTGAATTCCATCAACAGCAACGTGGAGACGCTTTACAAGCTTGCCGGCGGAAAAGCTGAGGCTCTGGAATTCATCATCAAGGAGAATTCTGCCGTCGCAGGCATTCCGCTGCAGGATCTGAATTTCCGCAAGAATACTTTAATCTGCTGCATCTACCGCAACGGTAAGGTCATTCTGCCGGGTGGACAGGATATGATGCTCGCCGGGGACTCCGTTCTGGTCGTCATTTCCGGATACCGCATCTCCGACATCAAAGAGATTCTGGAGGATTAACCTGCAATGAATTATTCCATGGTTTTATATATTCTGGGCTATATTTTAAAATTTGAGAGCGCGTTTCTGATGCTTCCGGCGCTGGTATCATTGCTCTATCAGGAAAGGGCAGGCATTCCGTTTGTCATTACCGCTGCAATCTGCCTGGTTTTAGGGATTGTTTTCACACATAAAAAACCGTCTTCCTCGACCGTGTATACAAGGGAAGGGTTTGTTACTGTCGCCTTGAGCTGGATCGTTATGAGTATTTTCGGTGCTATCCCCTTCGTGTGGAACGGCGACATTCCATATTATGTAGACGCCCTGTTTGAAACGGTCTCCGGTTTTACCACGACCGGTTCAAGTATTCTCTCCGATGTCGAGTCCCTGTCGCATGCCAGCCTTTTCTGGCGCAGTTTCAGCCACTGGATCGGCGGCATGGGTGTGTTCGTCTTTATTATGTCGATCCTGCCTCTGATGGGCGGCTCTACGATCAACCTCATGAAGGCGGAGAGCCCGGGACCTTCCGTCAGCCGTCTGGTTCCGCACATCAAGGACACCGCGAAAATATTATACGGCATTTACCTTGCCATCACGCTCCTTGAGATTGTCATTCTCTGTGCGCTCGGCATGCCGCTGTTTGAGTCTCTTCTGACGAGTTTCGGCACAACCGGCACCGGCGGTTTCGGTTTCCGTAACGACAGCTTTGCAAGTTTTTCGCCTGCTATCCAGAACACGGTCACAACTTTTATGATCTTAAGCGGTATCAATTATACATTTTATTTTTGTATTTTATCGCGCAGAATCAAGGATGCATTCCGCATCGAGGAAGTGCGCTGGTATCTCTTTTTGATCTTTGCTTCTGTCGGAATGATTACCTATAATATACGTCCGCTTTACGCAAATACCAGGGACGCGCTGCGGAATGCCTTTTTCCAGGTCGGTGCGATCATCACCACCACCGGATATTCCACTGCCGACTTCGACATGTGGCCTGCGCTCTCCCAGACGATTCTTGTGACGCTGATGTTCGTCGGCGCATGTGCGGGAAGCACAGGAGGCGGTATGAAAGTATCCCGGCTGGTGATTTTATTTAAAACCATCCGTAAGGAGCTTTCCCTGATTATCCACCCCCGCGAGATCCGCAAGATCCGCATGGACGGACATGTCGTAGAACACAGCACCCTGCGCTCTACCAATGTTTTTCTGGTCATTTATTTTATTTTGCTCATGCTTTCAACGCTTATCATCAGCCTGGATGAGTTTGATTTTACCACGAATTTTACAGCTGTCGTCTCATGTCTGAACAACATTGGTCCCGGCTTAAACCGTGTCGGACCGGCGCAGAATTTCTCAATCTTCTCGCCGCTCTCCAAGATTGTGCTGATTTTTGACATGCTCGCCGGCAGACTGGAGCTTTTCCCGCTCATGATTCTGTTCATGCCGTCCACCTGGCGTAAAAAATAGTGTGCATCCAGCAATTTGGGCTGCGCAGCTTTGAACCGGTAGATATTTTTCTACCGGTTTTTTATTGGCTTTTTATCGCCTTTTTTCTGCTCCGGATGTTATATCCGCATCCGTTAAAGCTTGCACCGCACCGCGCCGTGACGAAGGCTTCTTCTTTGCCCGCCGGCAGGCGTTTTTACTTTTTCCTTGCCCTCTGCGGGCTTGTGGTATATATTTGTTATAGTTTTAAATTAGAAGTACACAGGAATGGAGATTGCTATGTGGATTGCAGATAACTGGAAAGATTACGAAGTCATTGACTGCTCAAAAGGAGAAAAGCTCGAGCGTTGGGGAGATTATCTTCTCGTCCGTCCCGACCCGCAGGTCATCTGGGACACGCCGAAGACCGAGCGCGGCTGGCGCAAAATGAACGGCCATTACCACCGCAGCGCCAAGGGCGGCGGGGAGTGGGAATTTTTTGATCTTCCCCAGCAGTGGACCATCCATTACGACAAGCTGACTTTCAACTTAAAGCCGTTCAGTTTTAAGCACACCGGACTGTTTCCGGAGCAGGCTGCCAACTGGGACTGGTTTTCCGAAAAGATCCGCAGCGCCGGACGTCCGATCAAGGTGTTAAATCTGTTCGCCTACACTGGCGGTGCCACGATTGCCGCCGCTGCTGCCGGTGCCAGCGTCACGCATGTGGATGCCTCCAAGGGAATGGTGACCTGGGCGAAGGAAAACGCCGTCTCTTCCGGTCTTGGTGATGCCCCGATCCGCTGGATTGTGGACGACTGCGTAAAGTTTGTTGAGCGCGAGATCCGCCGCGGCAACCACTACGATGCGATCATTATGGATCCGCCTTCCTACGGAAGAGGTCCCAAGGGTGAGATCTGGAAAATCGAGGACGCCATCTATCCGCTGGTACAGCTCTGTGAGCAGCTGCTGTCGGACGATCCTCTGTTTTTCCTGATCAACTCCTACACCACTGGTCTTCAGCCGGCAGTGCTCAGCTATATGATGAATACCGTTTTGAAAAAACATGGCGGACACATTACTGCAGATGAGATCGGTCTGCCGGTTTCCAGCAACGGTCTGGTGCTTCCGTGCGGGGCAAGCGGCAGATTTGAGCGCTAAGGGCGGGAACGATTTTGTCCTGTTTTTGCACAATTTTTGTAAATAGTTGTTTTCCTGCATACACAATACAATTTTTGTGGTACGCTGTTTTTATGCAAAGGTGATACGGGGATCCGGATCACCGGCAAATAAAAACGAACAGGAGAATGATTTCTATGGCACAGTTTGTAAAATTAGTTCCCGAGAATTTAAAGGCGCTGCGCGAAGTAAATCCGCGCCTGATGTCTTATAATGTAGAATTTGCCGAGGTAACCGGCGGCACCTTCTGGAAAGCGTACACACCGGAGCAGGTTGCAGGAACCGAGGAATTCCATGTCGCTCCGAGCGCCGACGGCATTGCTGCAATGTACAAGGATCTGATGCAGGTATACGCACCGATCGATCTGTACAGCGAGAAGCTCCGCTCCCTCGCAAAGGAGCTCGGAACCGCATGGGTGCGTGTGTCCGGCACCTGGGCAACCAAGACTTACTATGATTTTGACAATACAACAGGCGGTATTGCTCCGGAGGGCTACTTAAATGTCCTGACAAAGGAGCAGTGGATTGGTGTGCTCGACTTCGTAAAAGCGATCGATGCGAAACTGATGATTTCCGTTGCGAACTGCCCGGGTCTGCATTCCGCAGAGGAACCGTGGAATTCGAGTGAGGCGGAGAAGATTTTTCGTCTGAGCAAAGAATACGGCGTACCGATCGACGGCGCCGAGTTCGCAAACGAACCGAACATGATGGAGGATACCGGCTTTCCGGCTGGTTATACACCGTCTGATTACCGCCGCGATCAGGATCTGTTTTTCGCGTGGGTACGCGCCAACTATCCGGAATGTATCTGCATCGGACCAAGTAGTGTCGGCGAGGGTCTTTCTTTTAACAGCGGCGACAACACGAGCGGCGGTATCGAGCAGCTTGTAAGAGAGAACTGCTCCACAACCGACCTGTTAGAGGGTACGAAAGAGCCATTGGACGTATTCAGCTACCATTATTACAACGGTGTATCCGAGCGTCTTGCTTCCGTGATGCCGAGCGGACACTGGCTGGCAGATACCGCCCATACCGAGGCGTATCTGGACGTTGCATTAAACTGTGCGCGCACCTATGCTCCGCTCCGCGACAAATACTGCCCGGGCGGCGAGATGTGGGTAACGGAGTCCGGCGACGCAGGCGGTGGCGGTGATACATGGGCTTCCACGTATCTGGATGTTTTCCGTACCTTAAACGAGCTCGCTGGATTCGCAGCGATCACAGACGGCGTTATTTTCCACAATACACTGGCTTCTTCCGACTACGGCTTCCTGGCCCGCGAAGTATTTGATCCGCGCCCGAACTATTTTGCCGTATTGTTGTGGAACCGCCTGATGGGTACGACCGTTTACGATACCGCAGAGCCACTCCGCGAGGGCGCACATGTCTTCGCACATTCCCGCAAAGATGGAAAAGAGGGCGTTGTATATCTTGTGATCAACAACTCGCTGACAGAGACAACCACCGTAGAGCTTCCGAAGAGCGCAGAGCGCTACACACTCGCCGGCGAGGGCGGCAACGTGCGTGCCGCTGTCATGACTTTAAATGGCAAGCCACTTGTTCTGGGTGCCGGCAATTCTCTTCCGGAACTCACTCCGGCAGCACAGGAAGCCGGAACAGTGACTCTTGCACCGGCAACCTGTACATTCTTCGTACTGTAAGCAGCGCGTGGAAGCAATCTGCACCGATGAGTAAGCCGTATAAGCTGGCTAGTAAGTTGCATCACTGGCTACAGTGGGGCTTAAGTAAGTTGCAACGGCATGTGCGTTAATACTTGTATCGACTGGCAAGCTGCAGGGCTGAGCCTTACATGCACCCACAGGAGCTTTCTTGGTCAATCATTGTTTGCTGATGTTGTGTATAAGATCAAAACGGGTCTACAGAGGACTTTTTCTCTCTGTAGACCCGTTTTTGCGTACAATCTTCTATTTTTTTGACTTACATGGCTGCATTTTGGCTTCCGCCGGGTCTGTCGTGACGTTTTTTCTCTCCCAGACCCGAAACTAATCTCTTTTCGGGTCTCACGGGCTGGTTTTCCCTTCCCAGACCCGCGAACAGCCCTTTTTTCTTCCCACTCGCATGATAACAAGGTCCCGGCGGGTCTGGAGAGACGTTTTTTCTCTCTCAGACCCGCCGGAACCTTGCACAAGACCATTTTTCTTCTTAATATCCGGTCGGACGGTCTTTTTTCCCGACCTTGAGGCGCGACATCGCGCGCGCCAGCGATGCTTTGGAACGATAATACTCCTGAATGCTCTGTTTCTGGCGGAGCTGCTCCTGTGCACGCTCTTTTGCCTCCTCGGCACGCCGCACATCGATCTCCTCCGGGGACTCACAGGTGTCAACAATCACCATGGCACGGTTATTGATGATCTGTGCAAATCCGGTGCCTGTCACACCCACGATCTCCTCGCCTGTTTCGTCCGTGATGCGGATCTCGCCGATCTCAACGGCAAACACCATATTTTCGTGATGCGCCTGGATTGCTTTCTCTCCGTCATGCAGCGGCAGAACGACCTGCTCACATCTTCCGTCAAAAAAGACACGGTCACAGGCAATCACTTTCAGACTAAATGTATTCATGCCCCCATCTCCTTCGCACGCTCGATCACATCATCGATCGTACCTACATTGAAGAACGCTGCTTCCGGATACTCATCCATCTCACCGTCAATAATTGCCTTGAATCCTCTTACCGTCTCTTTCAGTGGCACATACTTGCCCGGCACGCCGGTAAAGTTCTCTGCCACGTGGAACGGCTGGGATAAGAACTTCTGGATCTTTCTTGCGCGGTATACCACGAGCTTATCCTCCTCGGACAGCTCCTCCATACCGAGAATTGCAATGATATCCTGCAGTTCTGTGTACTTCTGTAAAATCTCCTGTACTCTTCTGGCGGTCTCATAGTGCTCTTTTCCAACAACGTCCTCCTCAAGGATACGGGAGTTGGACTCAAGCGGATCCACCGCCGGGTAAATACCCTGCTCTACGATCTTTCTGGAAAGTACCGTGGTGGCATCCAGATGTGCAAATGTCGTCGCCGGAGCCGGGTCTGTCAGGTCATCTGCCGGCACGTAAACAGCCTGTACCGAAGTAACAGATCCGTTCTTCGTGGAGGCAATCCGCTCCTGCAGTTCGCCCATCTCCGTCGCCAGGGTCGGCTGATAACCTACTGCGGACGGCATACGTCCGAGCAGTGCAGACACCTCAGATCCTGCCTGTGTAAAACGGAAAATATTATCGATGAACAGAAGTACATTCTGATGCTCCTCATCGCGGAAATATTCTGCCATCGTAAGTCCCGTCTCAGCAACTCTCATACGTGCTCCCGGCGGCTCGTTCATCTGTCCGAACACTAACGCCGTCTTATCAAGTACGCCGGATTCCTTCATCTCAGACCACAGGTCATTTCCCTCTCTGGAACGCTCTCCGACGCCGGTAAAAATGGAATATCCGCCATGCTCTGTCGCAATGTTGCGGATCAGCTCCTGAATCAATACCGTCTTACCGACTCCGGCACCTCCGAAGAGACCGATCTTGCCGCCCTTTGCATATGGTGCCAAAAGATCGATGACCTTAATACCGGTCTCAAGCACCTCAACGACCGGGCTCTGGTCTTCAAAAGATGGCGGATCTCTGTGAATCACCCAGTGTTCCTCACCGTCGAGGCTTTCGCCTCCGTCAAGTGTATCTCCGAGCACGTTAAACAGTCTGCCCAGGGTCTTATTTCCAACCGGAACCTTGATACCGCCGCCCTCGGCAATAACCTCCATATCCTTGCATAAGCCCTCGCTTGCCGCGAGCATGATGCAGCGGACGGTATTATTGCCGATGTGCTGTGCAACCTCCATCACGCAGCGCTTTCCGTTGTTGTCCACTTCAAGCGCATCTTTAATATATGGAAGGTCATTATCTTCAAATTCTACGTCAACGACAGGTCCCATGACCTGTACAATTTTCCCTTTCTTCATACAAGCTCCCTTCCGCTTTATTTCTTTTTCTTGTTCTTCTGCGCTTTCGCACCGCCGCTCACCTCTGTGATCTGCTGTGTGATCGCCGCCTGCCGTACCCGGTTGTACTCGATCGACAGCGTCTGTATCATGTCCTTTGCGCTGTCCGTTGCCGCCTGCATTGCCATCATTCTGGAATTATGCTCGCTGGCAAACGACTCTACCAGCGCACAGTAGATATATCCTGTGACATAGTTCGGTACTACATGCTCCAGAATCGCCTCCATGGATGACTCCACCCGGATCTCTTCCTGATAGATATCCGCAGGGGCAGGATGCAGGAAGTCTTCCTTCACAAGCGGAAGGAGTTTCATCTTCTCCGCATTCATAGAAAAAGAGTTTTCCATCTTTGTGTAGATGATATATACCTCGTCAAGCTCATTTCCCGCGTACAGATCCATGACGTGATCCGCAATGACACGCGCGCGGTGTAACGACGGGTTCTGCACGGTATACTTGAACTCCGCATCCACCGCGAGACCCTCTTTCGCAAAATACTGGCGTCCGAGCTCGCCGACGACAAACAGCTTATTGTTCTCGCCCTGCGTGAAAAGCTCATGCGCCATCTTGATGACGTTGTGGTTGTATGCTCCTGCCAGCCCCTTATCCGCAGTGATCACGATATATCCACGCCGCTTTTCTTCCTCCGAAATCTCCTTCTTCTGGTCGAAATAGCGGTTCTGCACCTCCGGAATGTGGCGCAGGAATCTGGAAATGGAACCCTGAAGTGCATAGAAATAAGGTTCCGTCTGCTCAAGCTTCTGCTTGGCGCTGCGCAGTTTGGCAGAAGATATCATATACATGGCGCTTGTAATCTTCATGGTATCCCGGATACTTTTCATTCGCTTTTGAATTTCCTTGGTATTTGCCATGCTCTATCACCTGCTCTTATATTCTTTGACCGCCTCTACAATCTGCTCCGTAATCGCATCATCCAGCACTTTTTCCTCGTTGATCTTCGTCACAAGCTCCGCATGCTGTACATGGATGTAATCCAACATGCCCATCTGGAATTCTTTCGTCTTTGCCGTGTCTACGTCCAGCATCAGACGCTTGTTGGCAGCGACCAGCGTGATGACCTGATCCGCCAGGCTCATCGGATGGCAGAGCGGCTGCTTTAACAGCTCCATCAGGCATTTTCCGTGCTGTAACTGCTCTTTTGTCATGTCGTCCAGATCGGATGCAAACTGTGTGAACACTTCCATCTCACGGTACTGCGCCAGATCAATACGGATCGTACCGGACGCTTTCTTCATCGCCTTGGTCTGCGCCGCACCGCCGACACGGGATACGGAGAGACCGACGTTGACTGCCGGGCGCATACCGGAGAAGAACAGATCACTCTCCAAAAAGATCTGACCGTCTGTGATGGAGATCACGTTGGTCGGAATGTATGCGGATACATCGCCCGCCTGCGTCTCAATGATCGGCAGCGCCGTGATGGAACCTCCGCCCAGCTCATCGGAAAGCTTGCTGGAACGCTCCAGCAGTCTGGAATGCAGATAAAATACGTCTCCCGGATAAGCCTCACGTCCCGGAGAACGCTCCAGCAAAAGGGACAGTGCACGATATGCCACTGCATGCTTGGAGAGGTCATCATATACGATAAGGACATCCTTGCCCTGATGCATGAAATACTCTGCCATAGCGGTTCCCGCATACGGTGCAATGTACTGTAACGATGCCGACTCGCTGGCTGTCGATGATAAAATGATGGAGTAGTCCATCGCATCATTCTTCGTCAATGTATTCACGAGCTTTGCTACGGTCGACGCCTTCTGGCCGATCGCCACATAAATACAGATCACATCTTTTCCCTTCTGGTTCAAGATGGTATCTACTGCGATTGATGTCTTACCGGTCTGTCTGTCACCGATAATCAGCTCCCGCTGTCCACGTCCGATCGGGAACATGGCGTCAATCGCCAGAATACCGGTCTCGAGCGGCTGCTTGACTGACTGACGGTCAACAATGCCCGGCGCCTCCTGCTCGATCGGACGGTAATCATCCGCCGGAATCTCTCCCTTTCCGTCGATCGGCGCTCCCAGTGCATTTACAATTCTTCCAAGATAGGCATTTCCGACCGGAACACCCGCCTTCTTCTTCGTACGTGTGACCTTTGTGCCCTCTTTGATGCCGGTGTCTTTTCCGAGAATGATACAGCCGATCTGATCGCGCTTGATATCCTGCACCATACCTCTGACGCCATTCTCGAAGATCACAATCTCACCATACATGGCATGCTCAATACCATAGATGGTTGCGATTCCGTCTCCTACCCAGATGACAGAGCCGACTTCCTGCTCACCGGTCACCATATCATAATTTTCTATTTCTGTTTTCAGTATAGAGATAATCTCCTCTGAATTTATGGAACCCACGTCATCACCTCCATGTCAATTTTTGTTCTAAGTTCTTGATCCGTCCCCGGACGCTGTAATCTTCCACCAGATCTCCCGTCTCCAGCACAAATCCGCCGATCAGTTCCGGCTGTGTGCGGATAGTAAGCTCCACCGTCTCTCTGTGATGCTTTGCAGCGAGATATGCTTTGATCTGTGCAAGCTGCTCCTCATCCGGTGTACCCGCGCAGTACATGACAGTCTTTAAAATTCCATTTGCCTCATCATAGCAGCGCGTATACGCTTTGAAGACGTCGTCCATCTCCGATACGTTTCCGTGGTCGCACATTTCTTTTAAGAAATTCCAGACCTCCTTTGGAAACAGCTGCTCGATCAGCCGGTGCTTTTCCCTGCCGGATACTACCGGGCAGTCCAGCACGCGCGGAAGTTCGCCAGTCAGTGAGAAGATCCGCTTCATCTCTTCCACGGTCTCTTTCCCTACGCCCAGCTCAAAAAGAACCGTTCCGTAATTATTTGCTGTTTGTGTCATTTAAACCACCCGTTTTCGCCAAAAACTGTTCATACATAAGCTTGCTCTGTGCTGCCTGATCCGTGTCGCCCAATACCTTGGCGGTTGCCGCCATGGCAAGTCCCGCAATCTGCGACTGCAGCTCCTGCACGGTTTTCTCACGCTCAAGGTCAATCGACTTGTGCGCGTTGGCAATAATTTTCTGCGCCTCTGTATCCGCTGCATCCATACGGCTCTCATACTCCGCCTGTGCACTCTTTCTCGCCTTCTCAACGATCTGCGCCGATTCCTCATGCGCCTGCTTTAAGGCGTCCTCATACTGCGCTTTCAGCTCGTTTGCCTGCTCATTTACATGGCGTGCGTCCGCCATCTGCCCTTCGATCAGCTGCTTGCGCTGATCCATCACTTTCGTGACCGGTCCGATTAAAAATTTGCGGAGCCCCAGATATAATACGATCAGATTGACGATGGTAAAGATGACATTCCAGTCGATTCTAAGTAACTGCATACTCTACCATAACCTTTCCTTAGCCTAAGAATAAGATGATTAAGATTGCTACAACCATACCGAAGATTGCAGTACCCTCTGCCAGTGCACAGCCAAGTAACAGTGCCTTTGTGATCTTTCCGTCAGCCTCCGGCTGTCTTGCGATAGCGTCTGTTGCCTTGGAAGTTGCAAGTCCGATGCCGATACCTGCTCCAATACCTGTAAGTGCTGCGATTCCTGCTCCGATTGCGATTAAAGATGTCATAATAATGTTCTCCTTTTCCTTTTCTTTTTCGATTTGATTACTCGATGGTTTCCTTAATAAAAAGTGATGTTAAAAATACAAATACATATGCCTGAATGAATCCGTCAAACAGGTCAAAATAGAGGCTGAGCGGTACCGGCACAAGTAACGGTGCCACGATCTTGATCAGCTCCATGATAACGAATGCGCCTAAGATGTTACCGAAAAGTCGCATACACAGTGATAACGGCCGGATAAATATTTCCAGAATATTCATCGGCAGCATAAGCGGGATCGGTTCCGCAAAGCTCTTTAAAAATCCCTTGACGCCTTTTTTATGTACGCCCGAAAATTCAATCAGAACGATACTCATCAGTGCGAGAGCACCTGTGACGCCCACATCTTTGGTTGGAGACTTGAGACCGAACAGACCGATCATATTGGCTACGCCGATATACAGCCCTACTGTCATCAGATACGGTATATACCCCTTTCCATCCTCCCCCAGGAGATCATAAAAGAAGTTGTATAAGCCTCCCACTACCGTTTCCAGTACAACCTGTTTCCTGCCGACATTCTCTACTTTCAGATTGCGCACAAGAATGATCGAGCCGAGCAGCAGCACTGCCATGATGATCCACGTGACCACGACCGACTCCGCCACAGGAATCCCGCCAAAAACGGGAATCGTGAACGCAGTCTCACAGTTCAGCTCTTCCATCAGCTGCTTTGATAGCTCCTCCGTATTACCACTTCCTTTCTCTTTTTTTGTGTTCCTATTTTATGAAGTTTCCCATCAAATGTCAATTTCGTCAAAAGTTCTAATTTTGCGTTCTGTTTTTGTGCAATATGCATGCATAGATTGTGATTTTTTTCACATTTTCCGCCTTTTTACAAATTGAAAATTGCAAAAATATACATTTAGTCAAAAATGTCTTCCATTGTTTGTAAAAAATATCGGTTTCCATAGATAGAACTTTCTATCTATTTGAACGGACTTCCTACCTATTTTGACCTTTCCTTAACAAATACGCCCAAAAAGAGGCAGCTGCCCCTTTTCGTGAAGCTGGATTTTGGTAAGTAGCATTATAAGAAACTCGCACTTTGCGATTTCCGTTGGAAATGCAGATGGAAATTCGGTCAAAAAATATGGCATTTCTAACCAGCCAGATGTTTGCATCTTCGATGATCCGTGTCTTTCCAAGTTTGGAACAATCCGCGGGTCAGGTCCGCACCCCGTGAGACAATTTGTAGGGTTTTCGTGCTGCACTTACCTGCACTCCCGCAGTAAAACATAACCGCGCGAAGCAGATGTTTGAGTTGCCATCTGCCCAGACTTTCATAGCAGGTGGCAACGAGTTTCTGTTCGCGCGGTTTTATGATGTCTACGAGGGAGTGCAGTTAGTGCAGCCAGAAAGCCCGCCCATTGTCTCCGGTGTGCCGGACATGCACCTGTCGGATAGTCAAAACGTGGAAGAGACACGGAATCTGATGCAAACATCCAACTGGTAGAAATGCTCACATTTTTCTCCAACGAATATTCCATCTGCATTTCCAACGGAAATCTGCATATGTGCTTCTTATAATGCTGCTTATCACATGAGCTGCACGAAAAAGGGGCTGCACGCTTAATGTGCAGCCCCCTAACAAGCCCATATTATTTTCTTCTGGACTCAAGTTCTTTTACGTTTGCCTCTACCTTCGCCTTGGAAAGCGGATATATAAGTAACAGTGCCAGTCCGCATAATGCATAGATGATTGCCGGGAAGAAGGTGGACAGATTGTAGATTCCATTTGCAACTTCCTGCGTCTGGCTTGTTGCCAGCTCATCATAACCGATCCAGCCAAGTGCCCAGCCGGAAAGTCCGCCCGCAATTGCCTGACCGATCTTTCTTGCGAAAGAGTACATACCGTATACGGTACCATCATCTCTGGTGTGATTCTTCACTTCCATGTCATCGATAACGTCCGTTACCAGTGCCCAGCACTGCATCTGGAAGAAATACATACCGATCATGGCAAGGAATGCCAGTCCGACGAACAGCCATACATTCTTTACATGCAGTACGCCAATAATAAAATATAATCCTGCGGAGATAAACATTCCGATAAGACTGCACTCTTTCTTTCCGTACTTCACGGCAAGCTTTGTGGACACTGCGGAAAGTACAAGCACGCACGGAAGCATCAGCAGCGAATATACGGATAATGCTGCAGTGTTCTTAAAATAATCTGCAAACAGATACTGGTTGATGCCCTGGGACATTAAAGATGCCAACAGCAACAGCACTGCCGAGAGAATCAGACCCATCAGCGATCTGCTGGAAAACAGTGCGGAAACCGTCTGTCCGAACGTCTTCTTCTGGACATCCGGCTTCGGTACATACGCGACACGTTCTGTTGTCAGCGTATAGCATAACAGATAGCAGATAACGGCAAGTACGGAAAAGATTCCTGCGATCATGGAAATTTTGGACGCGGATACGACCTTGTTTCCTGCCTCATCGGTGTAATATACCACCATCGGTGCAAGCATACCGATCAGGATACCTGCCAGCGTACCGCCCAGAGAACGGAACACAGATAAGGAGCTTCGGTCCTTCGGCTCGCTGGAAATAACAGATGCCATGGATCCATATGGAATATTTACGGATGTGTAGAAAATGGATCCCCATAAAATGTAAGTGATGAACATGTAAGCAACTTTTGCCGCATACGGTGCATCTACCAGAAATGACTGGTACATCAGGAAGGATGCCAGTGCAACAAATGCGCACATACGCAGAATCCACGGACGGATGCGTCCGTTCTTGGTCGGCTTGCTGTTATCAACAATGCGTCCCATTCCGATGTCGGTAAATGCATCCAGACATCTTGCAAGCAGGAACATGGTACCTACCATACCGGCAGAGACTCCCATGACCTTTGTGTAAAATACCATTACATAGCTGCTGGCGAAAATGAATGTAAAATCATTCGCAATATCACCGCACATGTAACCGATTTTGTCCTTTACGCCAAACGGCTTGGTGTTTGTGTTTCCCATAATGCGCCTCCTGTAGCAGACCGCCCCATGCGGTCTCTTTGATGGTTTTATTATAGCAACTTCCCTTTCCCTGTACCTTGCCTTTTTTTGTTTGACACGGATTATTTTTGTGTTATATTTGTTTTGTACTAAAATTGTTTCACGTTGTTATTTACAGCTAACAGTTTCCGGATCAAGCAAGGAGGATTCTTATGGCATTGCCCTATATTTCCGTGGAGGACTGTTTTCCAGTCATCCGCCAGACCATCTTAGACGCCTACAAAGTCGACTCTTTTCTGATGCATTATCCCTACTCCGATCTGGAGCGGCTGGACATGGGGCTTCGCAAAATGGTCTGGGGAACCTATTCCACAAATTCTGCCATCTTCTCCCTGTCTCCCGAGCAGGATGCCTGGCAGATTATCGTGTTAAAAAGTGTTCTGGGCTTTTACAATCTGATTATCACAGTTACAAACGAGGAGCATCCCGATATGTTTGGCTTCATGCCGTTCCGTACCGAACCTGCAACTCCGGCTGTCATCAACCGCATCATGAAGGAGAACGGCATTCCGCCACAGTATACATCCAGCATGCAGCAGGTCTACTACAATCTTCCCGTTGTGGAAATGCAGAGTCTGATCACCACACTGCAGCATCTGATCACTGCATTTATCCCCGGGTTTGCAGCCAATCACGTCGAGTATATCAATTATACCTCTGAACAGCACGAAGTTGACTTTAACGAGGAACGGATTCACAAATTTACTTCCGATTATATGGCAAATCTCGCCGAACACATAAAATCCTGTGGCGATGCTGTCATCACCGGTGATCAGACAGCCTCCTCCGAAAGCATGAAATCCCTGTTGAATTTTGCGGTTTCTTTTTCCGAGACACCACTCTCCCAGTTAAAGGAATATCTCTCCTACATCAACACTTTTCTGTCTGCCAAAATGATGGACACACAGGTGCATCCCGCCTATATCTTTAAGCAGATGCATACCTTTCAGCTTAAAATTAACGAAACCGTGCAGGCGCAGGAACTGTCGCATCTTCCTTATGAAATGGTGCGCAAATACTGCCTGCTCGTGAAAAACTTTACCTATGACAATTATTCCTACCTGATACGAAGCGTGGTCAATTATATCAATCAACACCTGGCCTCGGAATTATCGCTCGCCACGCTCGCCGCGGAGTTTGACAAAAATGCTTCCTATCTCTCCAACGAATTTAAAAAGGAAGTCGGGGACACACTCACCACCTATATCAACAAGCACCGCATTCTCGCCTCGTTGCGTTACTTTAACACCACGGACATGAGCGTTGCGGAAGTATCCAACGCCGTCGGCTACACCGATATGGGCTATTTTTCACGCCTCTTCCGGAAATATGTGGGACAAAGTCCACGCGAATACAAAAAGATGCTGGATAAATGACATTTTATGCCTCTTTATCTGCGTTCTTCCAGATACCGCTCCGCTTCCCGCACCGTATCCACCAGAACCTCCATCGCCTCCAGCGGATATTCTCCCGCAGCGGTCTCGCCCGTCAGCATCACAGATGCCGCGCCCTGCTGCACCGCACGGAATATATCGGACACTTCCGCCCGCGTCGGCACCGCCCGATGCTCCATGGAAGCGAGCATCTGCGTGACGACCATAAACGCACGCCCGTGCTTTCTGCACTGATCCGCAATCTCCTCCTGCGCGCACGGAAGCTTTGCCAGAGGCATCGCATTCCCCAGATCTCCTCTGGCGATCACGATCTCATCGCAGTGTGGCAACAGCTCCCCCAGATGCTCCATTCCCTGCAGATTCTCAATCTTTGCAAAAATGCGGATGTCCCCGGCATCCTCATTTATTAAAGCTTCTTTTAAGTTCTTTAAGTCTTCTTGATTTCTCACGAATGGAAGCATGACCCCTGTGATCCTGCACTGCTTTACTCTGGCAAGATTCCTGTAATCACGCTCCGTCAGCGTCGGTGTCTGTATCTCCACACCGGGCGCCGCGATACTTTTCCCGCTTTTTAAGACGCCGCCCCGCACAACGGTACATTCCACCGCGACAGACGATCCGCAGCGGAATTGTTCTTCTACTTTTAATGCAATCCTGCCGTCGTCCAGCAAAATCTCCTGTCCGGGCGCAAGCGCCACAAGCAGCGTTCCCGGCACCGGAATCTCCGTCGGATCAAACAGATTGTTTTGTCCGTCCGCCACAAGGCTCAGACCGTCTCCCTCTTTCAAAAGACGCTCTGCCCCAAGCGTACCGATGCGGAGCTCCGGTCCCCGCAGGTCAATCAGAATCTCTGGCGTTCCGTCATGCAGCCGGCTCCATGCGCTGTGGATGCCGGAGATCCACGCATCCGCTTCTTCCAGATCCGCATGGGACAGATTGATTCTGATTCCTGTCATTCCTTTTTCAAACAAATGAACCAGCATCTCTGTATCACAGCATGCTGGTCCGATGGTTCCGTAAATTTTTGTCTTCATTATACTCTTCTCTCCGCGCAGCTGCTCTGCTGCGCCGCACGTGATTCGATCGTGCGGCAGATTCTCCCGCCGCTTGTTCTATAGCATCTTTTTCTTACGCAGTATCAGCATCGTGATAATGCAGATCAACAGAGTCAGCACACAGATCAGCAAAAATCCGTGCGGCGTATTAGCAAACGGCATCCACCGCTCATCCACGTTCATTCCATAGATACCGGAAATGACCGTCGGAATCGCCATGACAATCGTGATTGAGGTCAGATACTTCATGACGTTGTTCAGGCGGTTGTCAATCACGGAGGACATCAGTTCTCTGGTACCGTTGATGATGTCACGGTAGATGGAAGTCATCTCGATCGCCTGCTGGTTCTCGACTATGACATCCCCCAGAAGCTCCGTATCCTCCGGGTACTGCTCCAGTCTCTTATAGCGCGTCAGCCGGTCTAACACCACGCCGTTTGCACGCAGGGATGTGGCGAAATAGACCAGCGTGGACTCCAGTTCGTGCAGATCAATCAGATCCACGTCCTCGGTGTGTTGTCCGATCCGCTCCTCAATCTCCGTGCGGCGCTTGTCAATGATGCGCAGGTTGGTCTGATAGATTGTCGCGGTGCGGTACAGAATCTGGTACACAAAGCGCAGACGCTTTTTCGTGCTGAACTCCTTCACGCGATTGATCACAAAATTCTTGAGCACCGGCGTATCCTCCGTGCACACCGTCACGATCACATCCTGCGTTAAGATAATGCCGAGCGGAATTGTCGTGTAGGACTGCTTATCGTGCCGGATCTCCGTCGTCGGAACGTCCACCAGAATCAGCGTGTATCCGTCCTGCAGTTCGATACGGGAGCTTTCCTCCTCATCGAGTGCTGCCTTGATATCGTCGATATCCACATTCAGCACATCGGCAATCTCCTCACATTCCTCCTGCGTGGGGCTGATCATCCGCACCCACACGCCGTCCTGCAGCTTCTCCTCCTCATGTATCACCTGATTATCGGTCATAAAATATTTCATCATAGCTTTTGCCCTATATCCTCTCTACCTGTCATATAGAATCTGATATGCATTCAGACTGAGTTTTCTTCCAAACTTTGTCCCTGCATTTTTAATCTGACCGCAATACTCAAATCCATACACCTCATGCAGATGAATGCTCGCCGCATTCTCACTGGTAATCAAAGAGATGACCGTGTCAATCTCGTCACACTCTGCCGCATAGGCAAGCACCTTCTCCATCAGGCTGCGGCCGATGCCACGCCCTCGATAATCCTTATGTACATAAATCGATATCTCCACCGCCGGGTCAAATGCCTTGCGATCCCTGTAACGGGAAAGCGACGCATATCCCGCCACCTTGCCGTCCTCCACATCAACATAAATGACATAGCGCCCGTTATGCTCCGCAAACCATGCCTTCCGGTTCTCCATGTCTTTGACTTCCGTATCAAACGTTGCCGTCGTGTGAAGAATCGCTTCATTATATATATCCATCAATGCAGGAATATCCTGCAGTACCGCTCTGCGTATCATTGTCTTACCAGCTTTCGTGTCCTAAAATGTCTCTGTAACAGAAAACGCCTTCGGAATCCGAAGGCGTTTTCCCTCTTTTATCATATCACAGTTTTTCTGGCACTTCTACGCTAAATTTGCAAAATCACAGGAAATCACGCGCCACATTTCCGCTCCGGAAGCTGCGCCAGAATGATTGCAGCAAACATCAGCACACAGCCGGAAAGCTCACGTACCGAGAGCGCCTGCCCTAATATTACCCAGCCTGCAATCAATGAAATTACAGACTCCAGGCTGAGGATTAAGGACGCCACCGTTGGGTTCATGCCACGCTGTCCGACAATCTGGAGTGTGTACGCCACGCCACAGGAAAAAACACCTGCGTACAGCACCGGAATCCATGCCTGCAGAACCGCTCCCATATCCGGTTTCTCAAACAGCCACATGCAGACCGCCGACAGCAGTGCACACACAAAAAACTGGATGCACGACATTTTTACACCGTCCGCCAGCGGCGCAAAATGATCAATAACAAGAATGTGCGCCGAAAATGCAAATGCCGACAGCAGAACGAACAGATCTCCCTTCTGCAGGGAAAAGCTGCCATCTGTCATACATAAAATATATAACCCCGCGACAGCCAGCGCCACAGCGGTCCAGATTTTGATTCCCGCCTTTTTTCCTAAAAAAATACTTAATATCGGCACCAGCACAATGTACATCGCTGTGATGAATCCTGCTTTGCCGACTGTTGTATACTGTATTCCGATCTGTTGCAGATTGCCTGCCACAAAAAGCATGACCCCGCAGCAGATTCCGCCAAGCAGCAGATTTTTCCGGCTTCCCGGTGTCTTTCCGGCATCCTCTCCCTTTGCACCTGTTCTATGAAACACTGCAATACATGGGATCAGCACCAGCCCGCCAATCACATTCCGCACTACGTTAAAGGTAAACGGTCCGATATAATCCATTCCAACACTCTGCGCCACAAACGCAACGCCCCAGATCGTTGCCGTCAAAAGCAGCAGCAAAGATTGTCTCATCACAAATTTATTCATCACTCTACTACAGAACGCTCCGCAGGAACTGTCTTGCCTCTGGCGTCTTCGGATTGTAAAAAATCTCCTCCGGCTTTCCTTCCTCAAGAATTCTTCCATCCGCCATAAAGACAACCTTGTCCGCAAGTCCTACTTTTCCGATCAGTTCTTTTGCAAAAGCTTCTGTCCTTCCTTTTTCCATCTTTTTACATGAACAGGCGCCAGCATTACGTTCTCAAGCACCGTCTTGTGCGGAAACAGATTGAATCTCCCGCACATAGCAGTCCGCCAGGCCGGCAATCGCCTCCTGATCATTTCTGCTCGTCTCATCGTAAAGCCCCACCGTATAAAACCCAGCTGCTTTTGCCGTCTTAATCGCATAGAGCGCGTCCTCGAACACCCAGGTGTCCGCTGGGTGCGTACCAAGTGCCTTTGCCGCTTCCAGATAGATGTCCGGCCTTTCTTTTCCCGCGCCGATCTCCGTGCAGGTAAAAATCTGTTTAAAATAGCCGGCAAGTCCCGTCCGCGCGAGCGCCGCCTCCACCATCGGCCGGTTCGTCGCGGTGGCGACCGCCATCGGTATTCCCCGCTTTTTGAGCGATTCCAGATATGCCGCAACGCCCGGCTTCGGCAGAACCTCATCCCGGTATGCCGCAAACACAATCGCGTCCATGTCCGTCACAATCGTATCGGGTGGATCCGGCAAACCGTACTTTTCCTTCACATACACTGCTCCATCCCGCATGCTCATAGGAAAAAGCACATCTCCGAGCCCTTCTTCCGGTTCGATTCCCCGGTTCCGCAAATACTGCTCGCCGACGTGAACCCACACCTGCATGGAGTCTAACAGCGTGCCGTCCATATCAAAAATTGCACCCTTCATTCCTGATCCCCCGCCATTTTCTCTGCCAGAGCGCGCAGACGCCTCGTCGCCGCCCCGATATCCTTCTGTGCAAAAATGGCGCTGATCACGGCAACGCCGCACAGACCGTTTCCGCGCAGCTGCAGAAGATTCTCCTCCTTGATGCCGCCGATCGCAATGACCGGAATCTTTACCGTCTCGCAGATGGCACGTATCGTCTCCGCATCAATGTGTCCCGCCTCTGGTTTGGAACTGGTCGTAAACGCAGCGCCAACGCCCAGATAATCCGCGCCATGGCGTTCTGCGCGGAGCGCTTCTTCCACATTATGCGCAGATACGCCGATGATTTTGTCAGCGCCCAGAATGGCACGCACATCGCCGGCTTCCATATCATCCTGCCCGACATGCACCCCGTCCGCGTCAATCTCTTTCGCAAGCGCCACATCGTCGTTAATCACAAACGGCACGCCGTACCGCCGGCACACTGCCTGGATCTCAAGCGCCTCCGCACGGAGTGCTTCCCCGGTCAGCTTTTTTTCCCGTAGCTGGACAAATGTCGCGCCTCCCCGGAGCGCTTCTTCCACCTGCGCCCCCAGCGTTGTTCCTTCGCTCCAGCTTCGATCAGTCACTGCATAAAGCAGCAAATCTCTTTTACCGCACTTCATAACGAATCCTTCCCTCCAGCATTTTCTGGTCCATCCGGTACACAGCATCAATGATACCGGTCCCGTAGGAGGCATTTCCGCCGCATAAACCGCGCTGCTCCCATGCAATCTCTCCTGCTGCATTCATCACGCAGACTGCCGCCGCGACCGCCTCCATGCCGCGCGCCGCGCATGCCGCTCCTCCCGCAGTATTCCCGCCGGTGCTTCCAGCCGGCGCTTCCATATCCCGCGCCACCGCGAGGAACGCCGCAGCAAGTCCGGAGAGCTGGCACCCGGTTCCGGTCACCCGGCTCATCTCCTCTCTTCCTCCACGGATCACCACACACTGCTGTCCGTCCGAGACAAGATCGATCGCACCGGTCACCGCAAGCACCGCGCCAAGGCGCTTAGAGACCGCCTTTACGAATGCGACCGTCTCCACAAGCGTCTCCTCCGTGACCGCATCCACCGGACATACATCCACGCCGCCGGATGAGCCGGTCATCTTTTTTTCTGCCAGTTCAGAAAGCGTCCGGATCTCCGACATGTTGCCGCGTATGGCGGTAAACGTCACCGCCTCCATCAGCTCTTCTGCCATCTTCCGGCGAAATGCGCTCGCACCGACGCCAACCGGATCAAGCAGTACCGGAACCCCGTTCGCGTTTGCCGCCTTTCCCGCCGCAAGCATTGCCTGCTCTCTGCGCTCGCCAGGAGTTCCCATATTAAGGGCGAGCGCCCCCGCATGCGCCGTGATCTCTCCCATCTCCTGCGGCTCGTCCGCCATGACCGGGTTCGCTCCACACGCCAGGATCATGTTTGCCACGTCATGCGCCGTCACATAGTTCGTGATACAGTGTACCCGCGGCGCCGCCGCTCTTATTTTTTCCAGATATTCGTATGCTTCCAAGTAATGCTTCCCCTTTTTCCAACGCCATTTTATAAATATTTTCCACTTTTTAGAAATTTCTTACACTATATTAAGACATTCTTCATTTTGCCGTCAAGCTTCCGACACATTTTCCCGATAAGATAGAATCATCAAAAGGAGCTGTTGAGTTTCGACGCGGGGGTTGGGGTTCTGTCAGTTCCGCCTAAAAACTCTCTCACCGGCACTGCCGGCGGGTTTTATATATATTCCATATACCATATTACACTATTTCAAAAAGCCTTTCGGAAGTCCCTCCTACACTTCCGAAAGGCTTTTTGTCATTTATCCACAAGACTGCTCTTCTGCGGGCTCGGCCGCCGCAGCGCCGCCTGACGGCGCGTTCCAGCGGCTCTCGGGAATCTCCCGCTCCCGCAGTCTTTTTTTCACAAACATGGCAAACAGTGCGTACAGCACGGAGCAAAGCGGAATGAACACCAGGATACCCAGGATGCCGAACATGTTGCCGCCGACGGTCACTGCCACCAGCACCCAGATGGAGGGCAGTCCGACGGAGTTTCCCACCACGTGCGGGTAGATCAGGTTTCCCTCAATCTGCTGCAACACCAAAAACAGCACCAGAAACCACACCGCCTGCACCGGATCTACCATCACGATCAGAAGCATTCCGATGACACAGCCGATAAATGCGCCGAAAATCGGAATCAGCGCCGTTATCGCAATCACGATTCCGGTCAGCATCGCATACGGCATCCCCAGAATCGACATGGTAATGACAAACAAGGTGCCGAGAATCACCGCCTCCACGCACTGCCCGGACAGGAAACTGGAAAACACCTGATTGGACAGGGCTGCCACTGAGAGAATCTTCTCCGTGGTCTTCTCCGGAAAGACGGCGTACAGAATCTGTTTTGCCTGTCTCGCCAGACGCTCCTTCTGGAACAGCACATAGATGGAAAACGTAAACGCAATCACAAACGTCACCACACCGCTCACGATCCCGGAAAAAATACCAACGCCGGAGCTCACAACCCCCGCCGCAAAATTCTGCACAAATGTCACAATCGAGTCGGCAAGCGATGACCAGTCAATATTAAGCTCCGCCACCGCAGGGGCAAGTGCCGGATAGCTGTCCGGAAGATCTGTCAGCCACTTCTGTACGGCTTTTACCGCAACCGGAACCTGCTGTACAATCATGGAAATCGTATTTCCAAGCTCCGGTATCACGACCACAAGTGCCAGCGTGATAATACCGATCACAAGCGCAAGCGTCAGCAGATAGGCAACGGGTCTTCTCCATTTTGCAAGCTTCCCGTTCTTCGCAAACAGATGCCGCTCGATACTCTTCATCGGAACATTGATCACGAATGCGATCGCGCCTCCAACCAGAAACGGCATCACAATCCCCAGCACAAAATCCACTGCTCCGATCACCACGTCAAAATGTTCCATCCCGCAATAGAGCAGAATCCCAAATGCAATGATCTGCATCATCCGTTTCCGCGTCTCCTTTGATATCTCCATACTTACTCTCTTCCTCTCTTTCTCTCCTACACCACCACAATCTGCGCGGTTCCCATCCCTACACAGATCAGATAAAGAACCAATAGATGCACCGGGTAGAACGCATAGAACAGGTACTTTATGTTCCATCCGCGCTTCCCGTTATAGAACGCAATCGGGATAAACGCCACGATCGCCGGAAGTTCCCAGCAGAACGCCAGGCAGCCTGCCACGATCTGTAATCCCCGCATCTGTCTCGTCATATAAAACACCAGAATTGCGAGCACGCCTTTTGCATCATAATCTGTGTGCAGCAGATAGGCCGCACCCATTCCCCCGAATGTGATGATGACAAGCAGCGCACTGCGCAAAACCGGATGCCACTCCTGCTTTTTCACCACCGCATCAAACAGCATGATCGTAAGCAGCCCGATCAGCAGCGTGAAAAATACATTCTGATAACCGAATTCCAGTATTTTCCCGGAAAATGCCAGATCGAACGGTATCTCCGACAGCAGGGCAAATCCAAACAGCCGAAGTGCATATTTTTTCCGGCTGCCCGTGTAAAAAAATCCCTCCACAAGCAGAAAACAGAAAATAGGGAATGCCACTCTGCCGACGGCGCGCATCGCATAATAGATCTTATAGAGCATCTCACTCCCCTGCCCGGCAATCAGCAGTCTGGCAATGACCGCCGCTCCGATATGGTCGATCAGCATCGTGATGATCGCGATCAACTTCAATGTGCTTCCGCTGAATCCTTTTTGAGGCATCTTCCCCACCGTCCTTTTCTTCCTATGAAAAAAAGAGGAGACCAGGCTGTTTCGTCTATCTCCTCTTCGTGTATGTCGTCCTAACCTACAAATTCTTCCACACATCTGCGGTATGCCGCTACCGGATCCGCCGCCTGTGTGATCGGTCTTCCGACTACGATGTAATCCGATCCGAGTTCCTTTGCCTTTGCAGGTGTCGTCACACGCTTCTGATCTCCCACATCGCCGTCCGCGAAACGCACGCCCGGCGTGATCGTCAAAAACTTTTCTCCGCAGACTGCATGTACCTTGCCTGCCTCAAGCGGCGAGCATACGACTCCATCCAGTCCTGCTTCCATGGTATTTTTCGCATAGTGCATGACCGTCTCATCGATCGGCTTGTCAATCCACAGCTCCTGCTGCATCACTTCCTCGCTCGTGGAGGTAAGCTGCGTCACCGCGATCAGAAGCGGTCTGCTGCCGTCCGCTCTCGTCAGTCCCTCCAGTGCCGCCTGCATCATGCCCTTCGTTCCCGCTGCATGTACATTGCACATATCGACATCCAGTCCCGAGAGAACCGCCATCGCCTTTTTCACCGTGTTCGGAATGTCATGAAGCTTCAGATCAAGGAAGATCTTGTGTCCCATCCCCTTGATGGTACGCACGATGTCCGGTCCTTCCGCATAAAAAAGCTCCATTCCGATCTTGACGAACGGCTTCTCGTCCTTGAACTTCTCAAGAAACGCAATGACTTCTGCCTTACTGTTAAAATCACATGCAATAATAACGTCTTTTCCCATGTCTTCCTCCCGTGTTCTTCACTCGCAAATCATCAGTGCAATTATACACTGCAGCGAAGTCTTTGACAAGGCAATTCGCGTTCTGTTGACAGAATCTTTATCCCTGATCCTTTTTCCTTTCATCGCTATAAAACTCCTTCTTTCATCCAAAAATTCCGGTTGTGGCAAGTGATATTCCTGCATCGTTCTGCGTATTGTCGGGATTCCCCATCGTCCTGATTGGAAAAACTGGACAGCGAATCATATAAATGTCTGGGACATCCCTGGTTTGCACTCTTTATCTGTTGGAGTTTCACATTTAAGTTTCTGAATTAACTCTAATTTTTCAAGTAATTCTTTCGTTGTCATTTTAGTTCTCCCCATATTTTTATATCGTATCACTATTTTTTGTGTAAGAAACTCAAATTTTATTTCACGAACTCAAAAAGGAACTCAAATAATTTGAGTTCCTTTTTGAGTTCCTTCCTATGGATATCACCCGGCATTAAATGCCCATACAGACTAAAGCCCATACATAAAAAGGAGCCACAGAGTGACTCCTCCAGTGCAGTCCGAAAACATACACCTCTTTCATTACATATAATATATCTTATATCCTTGAAAAATGCAAGTTTTTATTATTTTTTCAAACATTCAAATACGCCTCTAACCACACAACCTTTGCCGGAACATTATTCTGCATCCTATCTGACAAGCAGTGAACCTATTATCAGGCAAGAAAGTGTACTATCTTCTCTCTTAACATTCATGATCCTTTTCTTCTGATATTCTATACACAAAAAACCGCCAACCCTTGATCTCTCTAAAGTTGACGGTCTCTACCAGTCAGTCGATGCGACAGGATTCGAACCTGCGACCTCTGCGTCCCGAACGCAGCGCTCTACCAAGCTGAGCCACGCATCGATATTTATGAAGCACTTTGTTGTCTCTCAAATCGTGCTTCATTATATTATCACAAGTTTTTCTGTTTGTCCAGAAAAATTTTGTATTTTTTTAATTTTTTTGAAATTTCAAACAAAGCCGCCTAAAATATATGATATAATGAACTCTGACGAGTTCATATTAGAAGTTCCTGCGGAACTTCGGATGCGCAGAAAGCAGCGCAAAAAAGAGGATATACTGTATTCACAATACAAATAGAAGAAAGGTCTTTCATCATGTATAAAACCGTACTCATTACCGGCGCCTCACGCGGCATTGGGCGGGCGATCGCCTGCGCCTACGCCAGGGAGGGCTGCCGTCTGGTCATCAACTGTTCCCGCTCCGAGAAGGAGCTGCTGGCGCTGGCAGACGAATTAAGGGAAACCTGCCATGTGGACGTACTCACCAGCATCGGCGACGTGTCAGACTATGCCTATATGGAACAGCTTTTTTCCCAAAGCGAAGCCCGCTTCGGCGGCGTTGACATTCTCGTAAACAATGCCGGCATCTCACATATCGGTCTGCTGGAAGATATGACCATCGATGAGTGGAACCGCATCATCGGCGTCAACCTGACCTCCGTCTTTTCCGCGAGCAAGCTTGCCCTGCCGCACATGATCCACCAGAAATCCGGGAAAATCTTAAACATCTCCTCGATCTGGGGAAATGTCGGTGCCTCCTGCGAGGTCGCATACTCCGCCTGCAAGGGCGGCATCAATTCCTTCACCCGCGCCCTCGCCAAGGAACTCGCTCCGAGTAACATCCAGGTCAACGCAATCGCCTGCGGCGTGATCGACACCGAGATGAATGCCTGCTTTTCCTCGGAAGAGCGCACCCAGCTCGCCGAGGAAATCCCCGCCGGGCGCTTCGGCGCGCCGGAGGAAGTGGCATCGCTTGCCGTGCAGATTACCACCGGAAACGACTACCTGACCGGGCAGATCATCACCCTCGACGGCGGCTACCTCTAGGAGCCGCAACGCAGGCAGCGGGCATTCCCCAAGGGTTTCTGCCCGCTTCACCCGCTTACTCTGCCACCAGTACGATCGCCGTGCGCGGCGGAACCTTCAATGTCTTCTTATAATAAAACTCTGTGTAGGACTCCATATCCCTGCCGTCCTCGTACTCCACGGACGTGTTGACACACACTTTCCACTGAAGCCCGTTCGGCAGTTCCGGAAGCTGCATCACTAACGTCTCCCAGTAAGCATTCATACAATAGAACACAATATCGTCCCGCGTGTCGTGCTCATCTCTTCCCGCATACATAATGCCGATGAGACGGCTGTTGGAATCCGTACCGCCGTTCCACGGATAACCGTTGTGAATACTGATCTCCGGCAGATTACATGCCACCGGCTTCGTCTTCTTGCGCAAAATGGCATAGCGCTTCCGGAAACCGATCATATAGCGCACAAAATCATGAATCTCCCGGTATTTTTCCAGTCTCGTCCAGTCCAGCCAGGATATGATATTGTCCTGACAGTAGGCATTGTTGTTGCCAAACTGCGTGTTGCAGAACTCGTCGCCGCCGTAGAACATCGCCGGTCCGCGGCTGCAGAGCAGCGTCGCAAACGCATTTTTCACCATGCGCCGGCGCAGTCCCTCGATCTGCGGATCGTCCGTCTCTCCCTCGGCACCGCAGTTCCAGCTGTTTCCGTTGTTGTCGCCGTCCGTATTGTTCCAGCCGTTTTTCTCATTGTGCTTCGTATTGTACGAGTACAGATCATAGAGCGTAAAACCGTCATGACAGGTCAGGAAATTCACCGATGCGCTCTCACCTCTGTGCACCGGATCGTACAGATCCGTCGAACCGATGATGCGGTTGATCGCGGTTCCCGCCATGCTCCCGTCGCCCTTTAAAAAGCGGCGCATATCATCTCTGTATCTGCCGTTCCACTCCGACCATCTGCGAAATGCCGGAAAGCTTCCCACCTGGTAAAGTCCTGCCGCATCCCACGCCTCGGCGATCAGCTTCACATGTCCTAAGATCGGGTCGCAGGCGATCCCCTGTAAGATCGGCGGATCCGGCATCGGCGCCCCGTTCTGGTCACGCGTCAGAATCGAAGCCAGATCGAACCGGAAACCGTCCACGCGGTACTCCATCACCCAGTAGCGCAGGCAGTCAATGATAAACTTGCGCATGATCGGGTGGTTGCAGTTCATGGCATTGCCACATCCGCTGAAATTGTAGTAATGTCCATCCGGCGTCAGCATATAATAAATATTATTATCAATGCCCTTAAACGAAAAACACGGTCCATTCTCATTTCCCTCGGCAGTATGGTTAAACACGACATCCAGAATGACTTCCATGCCGTTTGCCTTGAGTTCACTGATCAGCAGCTTTAACTCGTCTCCCTCGTGATTGTGCTCTACCACGGACGAGTAACTGGTGTTCGGCGCAAAAAAGCTCACCGTATTGTACCCCCAGTAATTGTACAGCTGCACGCCGTCCACCACACGGGCGCTCTCCATCTCATCGAACTCAAAAATCGGGAGAAGCTCGATCGCGTTGACGCCAAGATCCTTCAGATACGGAATCTTCTGGCGCAGTCCCTCGAACGTACCGCCTGCCGTCACCCCGGAAGAAGCGTCCCTGGTAAATCCTCTTACATGTGTCTCGTATATAATCAGATCCTCCGCCGGAATCTCCGGAAACGTCATTCTTCCCCAGTCAAAATTATTCTCCACCACACGGGCGTGATACACAAAACCCTCGTCACTCTCCGGACGCTCGCCCCAGTTCCGCTGCCCCGTCACCGCCTTCGCAAACGGATCCAGCAGCACATTGTTCTTGTCAAACAACAGCCCCCTGGACACATCATACGGTCCGTCCAGCTGAAACGCATATTCAAATTCATCAATCTTCAAGCCGAATACCAGCATTGCGAACGTGTTGCCAATGTGGTATGCCTCCGGATACTTCAGTCTGGCGTATGGCTCCTTTTCCTGCGGCCGGAACAGCAGAAGTGTACATCCCGTCGCACCGACCGAATGAATCGTAAAGCTCACTCCCCTCGCCGTCGGCACTGCACCTTCCGAATTGTAAAATCCCGGGCGCACCATAAAACCGTCAATCTCATCCAATGGCGGGAGCATGACTCCCCGATCCTGTCTGTGGCCTAATCCTGCCATCGCCGCTCCTCCTTCTTCCCTTTGCGTACTATATTACTATTATACGCACTCCGTCTATTTTTTCAACTGCTCTGGCGCTCATCTGCGCCCCTTCCGGTGTGAAAAGTATCCCGTTTTGCCGCCGGCTTTCTTGTCATTTTCCCGTCAAAATGGTATCATATCTACAGAAATGATACCGACAGAAAGGAAGTAATCTTATGCACACATTCCAACCGTTACCATTTGATCTTGTAGAATTTAATCCATTTACCAAAATCGGCAAAGAGTGGGCGCTCGTCACAGCCGGCAGCAGGGAAAAAGCCAACACCATGACCGTAAGCTGGGGCGGTGTCGGTGTCCTCTGGGGCAAAAATGTTGCTTTCATTTTTGTTCGCGATTCGCGCTACACCAAGGAATTCATCGACGCGAACGAATTTTTCTCCATTACCTTCCTGTCCGGGCAATACCGTGACGCATTAAATTACTGCGGTTCCCATTCCGGAAGAGACGAAGACAAATTCGCCGCGGCAGGTCTCACGCTCGCCACGCGCCACAACATCCCTTACGTGGACGAGGGCAACTTTGTCCTTCTCTGCGAGAAAATGTCTGCCACCCGCATCACGGAAGACTCTTTTCTTCTCCCTGAGATCAAGGAAAAATGGTACAAGGACGGCGATATGCACACCATGTATGTCGCGGAGATCATCGATATTCTCGCCCGTTAATTCTATTTTTCCAAAAAGGAAGCCACTTATGTATACAATGACCGTTGCGCCAGGGGCAGATGTCTCTGGCGGCTTTTATTCACTGAAAGCGGCGTTCGCCGCCATGCCGGAAGATCCGGCGGTTCCCGTGACCATCCGCGTCATGCCCGGAATCTACCACGAAAAATTATCCCTCATGCGCCCGAACGTCACGATCGAGGGCGCAGGAGCATCCCCGTCCGACACCGTGATCTCCTTCGGCGATTACGGCTACGAGATCATGCCGGACGGCATCAAGCGCGGAACCTTCCGCTCCTACACCTTTTTCGTGCATGCCGCAGACGTTACGCTGCGCAACTTAACCATCGAGAATACTGCCGGCGACTCCAAAACGCACGGGCAGGCAATTGCACTCTATGCCGAATGTGACCGTTTTGTCGCGGAATACTGCCGGATTCTCGGGCATCAGGATACGCTTTTTACCGGTCCGCTTCCCCCGGAGGAATACGAGCCCGGCGGCTTTCGCGGGCCGACCGAGTCCGCGCCGCGCATCAACGGCAGACAATATTATCATAACTGCTATATCTGCGGCGATATCGACTTTATTTTCGGCAGTGCGACCGCTTACTTTGAAGGCTGTACGATCGCATCCTTAGGACCCGGATATGTCACCGCCGCTTCCACCCCCGAAGGGCAGGAATACGGCTATGTTTTCCACGACTGCCGCTTTGCCGCGGAGGGTTGTCCTCAGCACGCGGCCTATATCGGCCGTCCCTGGCGGGATTACGCACGGGTTGTCCTCATGGACTGCGCGATAGGCGCCCACATTCATCCTGCCGGATTTCATGACTGGGGCAAGGAGCACGCACACGGCACCGTTCTTTTTGCCGAGTATCACAGTTATCCACAGGACGCTGACTGTGGCTGTGCAGACAGCTGCCGCCCGTTTGCACAGCGTGCAGACTTTGTGGATACATTAGACGGCGCACAGGCTGCCCATTTTTCCAGAGAGCTTGTGCTGGCGGGGAACGACGGCTGGCTGCCGTGACCGTTTTCTTGTATATTCCGCCAAATGATGGTAAAATACTAACCATAAATGGATTGTTTTGTATTAAGGAGGTTGTTTTTATGGAAGAAAAGATTTACAAGACGATGGGATCGACTGGCGCTGCAAGCCTTGCCGTCGGCATCTGCGTACTGACAGGCGGCATTGCAGCCGGAATTCTTCTCATTGTGAATGGCGCGCGCTTATTGAAGAACCGCGCGAAGATAATATTCTGATTTTTCTTTTTATTTGCAGGCATCACAGCCGCATGATGCGGTCACAGACCTGCTCCATCAGCTTTTCGTCATGGCTTACGACCAGAAGCCCTATTTTTCGTTCTTTCACTTCCGCCAGCAGGAAGTTCCAGATCTGGCTCTGGGTGATGGGATCTAACATGGTGCTGATCTCATCTGCAATCAGAAACCGTGTTCTCTCCCCCAGAGCCCTCGCTATGCAGAACCGCTGCAGTTCTCCTCCGGAAAGTTCGCCCGGATAACGGTTACACCAGTCCCTCTCAATCCCGAGTCCCTCTATCACACGTTCGCTGATCGAATCTCCCTCCTGCAGAACCGTCTGCATCCGCACGCGCGGATTGACCGCCTGCTCCGGATGCTGCCAGATCATCTGCACCGGGCAGTAACCGCTCCCCGGAAGCGGCATATCGTCCACACAGACACGTCCAGCCGTCGGCGTGCGGTAGCCTGCCAGGATCTGACAGAGCGTCGTCTTACCAAAGCCGCTCGGCGCGGCAATCCCCAGCCGGTCGGTACTCCCCAGTTCCAGACTCACATCCGACAGCACCTCTCTGCTGCCCCCCGGATATTTATAGCTGATATGTTCCGCTTTCAGTCTCACCGGACGTTTCCTCCTCTCCCTCTGATAGTTCTTTATGAATTCTCTGTATACAATATGCAGCGCACCCTGCCGCCGCGGACACAGGCAACCGGAATCTCCCCGTCACACGCCTCCCGACGGTCGGCGCAGCGCGGTGCAAACGGACATCCCGCCGGCAGATCTTTCACGTAAGGCTGTGTTCCGGGCAGTGCCGCAAACCCGCGCCCCGGCAGCGCCTCATGCAGCGCTCTCGTATATGGGTGCCGCAACAGCGTCTCGTCCGCAAAATCTGTCACCTTCGCTTCCTCCACGGTCGTCCCGGCATAAAACACAACGATCCGGTCCGCCACCTCAAGCGCCAGTTCCAGATCATGTGTAATCAGAAGCACGCCGTTTCCATCGTCCGCAAATGTCCGGAAATCCTGCATCGCCTGTTTTGCCAGCGCGAGATCCATGCCCGGCGTCGGCTCGTCCGCGATGATCAGGCGCGGCTGCCGCATCAGTGCTGTCAGCAAGAGCACACGGCGCGCCATGCCGCCGGATAGCTCAAACGGATAGAGATCCGCAACTTCGTCCGCAAGCCCGTATCTTCCAAGAAGATCCCGCATCCGCGCTTCCGCCTGCCGCTTTCCCTGGTCTGCTTCGCCAAACAGCTTCTGCCGCTTCTTCGTTTCCCCGATGATCTGTCTGCCGACCTTCATCAGAGGATCAAGATAATTGACACTCTGTGGCACCAGCGCGATCTCCCTGCCGCGCAGCGCCTTTAATTCCGCCCCGCCGTAAGCGCTTCCCCGGTAAAAAATACTGCCGCTTGCAGCCGCATTGGCGGGGAGAATTCCCATTATGGCATGCGCCAGAAGGCTTTTTCCTGATCCGCTGCTCCCGACGACCGCGACGATCTCACCCTCACGCACCGTCACATTCAGATCACGGATCACCGGAAGTTCCCCCTGCTTTGCGCTGTGCTTCTCATACTGCGCGAAAGATACCGTCAGATGCTCGATGCGCAGTAATTCTTTTTTCTCTTCCATCATTTTTCTCCACCCAAAATCTTCTACAGCTGCGCGCTCGACGGGTCAAGCAGCGCCTTTAAGCCGCTTCCGATCCGGTCGAAAAGAATCACCACGCCGACCAGCGCCAGTCCCGGGAAGAGCGCCAGCCACCATTTTCCGGTGCTCAGATACGACATGCTCTCCGAGAGGATCACGCCAATCGCCGGCTTCTCCGGCGGCAGTCCAAAGCCCAGAAACGTGATGCTCGCCTCGTGCAGGATCGCGTGCGGGAACAACAGTACCAGCCCCACAAGAAACTGCGGGAGAATCTGCGGAAAAATGTGCCATCTGGCAATGTACCACGGACTTTTCCCGAGCTGCTTTGCAATGCCGACATACGCCGCCTCCCGCACCTGCAGGATCTCCCCGCGGATCACACGCGCGAGATTCGGCCAGTGCGTCAGCGCCACACCGACAATCACGCCTTTTTCGCCCTTTCCAAGCGCGTAGGAAATCAATAGCAGCAGCACAATATGCGGAACTCCCATCATCAGATCAATGCACCAGCTGATGATGTCGTCCGCCCATTTTCCGCCGACAGCAGCGGCAGTTCCAAGAAAAAGCGCAATGACTGCGCTGACTCCCGATGCCAGCACACCGATACGGATGCTCGTAGAAAGTCCGGCAAGCGTGCGCGACAGCATATCACGTCCCATCCAGTCCGTTCCAAACAGATACGAAAGGCACGGGGGCAGGTTCTTTCGTGAAAAGTCCGTTACCACCGCCTGCTCCTCCAGACAGATTCCAGACACCGCAACAACTGCTAAAAGCAGCACTGCCACCAGAAGAAAACGCCACATCCACTGGCGCCCGTTGCGTCTGCCCGCCGTGTGGGCAGCAATCGTCATCTGATCTGTTTTATCCATGACTTCTGCCCCTCCTTATCTGTGGATCAATCACACCGTAAAGTACATTTGCCACGAGATTTCCAAGAAACACAAACAGCGTGCTGATGACCGTGATCGCCAAAAGCAGCGACACATCGCTCCCCAGTCCGGCATCAATCGCCGCCTGTCCGAGTCCCGGATAGGAAAATACCTGCTCCACGAGCACCGATCCGCCAAAGATCTCACTGATGGAACTAAACTGCAGGGTGATGGCAGGGAGCACCAGATTGCGCAGGGCATGTCTTTTTACGATATAGCCGCTGCTCTCCCCGCGCGCACGCGCAAACAGCACATAGTCGCTCTCCATGATCGCAATCATTTTCTCCCGCGTATGCAGCGTGATGTTTGCCACGCCCGTCAGCCCGAGTGTCAGCGCCGGGAGAAGCAGATGCCGGATGCGCACGCCGATGCCCGCCTCCGCCGCCGTCATGCCTGCCGGCAGATTCATGCCGAACGGCAGCCAGCCGAGCCACACGGCAAAGATCATCAAGAGCAGCAGACCGATCCAGAATGCCGGTGTGCTCGCCAGAAGCAGCGCATACCCACGGATCAGACGGTCCGGCAGACGGTCTTTAAAATACCCCGCCACAATGCCGAGCACAAGCCCCAGGATTCCGGACAGTACCCACGCCACACACATCAACGCAAACGAGTTGCCGAACTTTTCCGCAACCACATCCGCGACCGGGCGGTTATATTTCAGCGAAGTGCCCATATCCCCCCGCACGAAATCCTTCGCCCAGTTCAGATAGCGCTCTGCGGGCGGCACATCCTTGCCCCAGTAGGACTCCATCTGCGCCCGCTTCTCCGGCGTCATGCGCATATAAGCCGTTGCTCCGACGTTCGCCTGTACCGGATCAATCGGAGACAGTGACACCAGCATAAACGCGGCAATGCTGACACCGATCAGCAGTGTCAGCATTTTTATTACATTTTTTATGAAAAACCTTATGTAATGCCTGCTATTCATTCTTCCCTCATCTAATTCCAGGTCCACTGATCGACATTATTGACTAACGACCAGCCATGTCCGTGCGGATGCAGCTTCTGCTCTGCCACTACAAGACCGTCTCTCGCAAAGTAGAGGTGATCGACATTGGCAAACCATACCCAGAGAGCCTCGGCATCCGGTCCGACATCCTCCTGTGCCTGCTGCCAGAGACGATATGATTCCTCCATATCGTCTGCCGCAAGCGCCGCATCCAGCAGTTCATCGGTCTTCGCATTGGAGTATCCCGTGAAGTTACAGGAACCGCCGGTATAATACAGCTGATAATTCTCCACCGGTGAGTTCGAGCCCCAGCCCCAGGTGATCGGATCGGAGTACATCTTTGTATACAGTTCGTCCCAGCTTCCCAGACCTTCGTACAATACGTTAATTCCAACCGCTTTCATCTGGTTGGAGAACTCTGCTGTGAGTGCCTGCCGCACGGAATCGGACGCAGAATAATAAATCGTAAATTCCGCTTTCTGCCCGTCCTTTTCCACAATGCCGTCGCCGTCCGTATCACTCCATCCACCGTCCGCAAGAATCTGCTCTGCCTTATCCACATCATACGGGATAATCATCGACTCGCTCGACCACGGCATGTTGTCCGATACGCTGTAAGCGACTTCTCCATAGCCATTTAACACATGATCGATCATGGTCTGACGGTCAAGTGCGTAATTCATTGCCTGACGAAGCGCCTTATCACAGGTTACATCATTTCCCGCCGCATAGACAGTATCTCCGTCAACGACCTCATTTCCTGCCGGAATCGAAGGAAGTGAGATTCCTCTGGAATCCACTGACTTGCAGACGAAAAGACTGTAACCGTCCACCTGCTCATCACTGTACACGGCAGATGTGTAGGCAATGTCCACCTGACCTGCCTTTACGGCTGCAAGCGCCGCGTCTTCCTCCATGAACAGGACAACGACTTTTTTCATCTGTACTTCATCACCATAGTAGTCCGGATTCGCCTCTAATACCGCCTGCTGTCCCTTATCCCACTGAGTCAGCACATATCTGCCCGAACCGACCGGATTCTCGCCGTAGGTTGCTTCATCATAGCAGTGCTCCGGCACGATGCCGAATACTGCCAGTGTATACAAAAACGCATTATACGGCTTGCTCATGTGGAAAACAACTGTGGTGTCATCCACTGCCTCCACCGAATCAAGCATGCTTAAATCCGCCTCCGAATTCGGCGTGGCAAGCGCCGTATTAAATGTAAATGCCACATCCGATGCGGTCAGAGGCTCCCCGTCCGTGAACTTCACATCATCCCGGATGTGGAACGTCCATGTCAGCCCGTCCTCACTCACACTGTAATCCGTCGCCAGATCGTTCTCGAACTCCATATCCACATTCGTGCGGATCAGCGTCGACTGGATCAGCGGCTCATGGCAGTGCTCCCCGCAGCCCCAGTTGATGCACGGGTTAAATCCCGCCGCCGGCTCCGAAGAAGGACTCATCGCCACGATGACCGTATCTGCGGTTCCTGCAACGCTCTGCGCCATGCCCTCTCCACTGGCACTGTCCTTTCCCTGTGCCGCCTCCGTCGCCGTGCTGCCTGCGTTATTACCTGTCTGCTCTGCACCCGTGCTGCCGCATCCGGCAAACAGCGTTGTCGTCACTGCTGCTGCGCAAATCAGTGCTATCCATCTCTTTTTCATTATTTATTCTCCCTTGTTAAAATCGCGGGCATTTCTGCCCAGTGCACAAAGGATAGCATGAAAAAGAGGGGCCGCACAAGCCCCTCGGGGGGATAAAAATGACACAAAATCAAAGATTATGCTTTGTCATATTCATCCAGGAAATGATGGCGGACACCATCTTTTTTATAACCGATCACAGTGTTCAGGTTGACGTTTTCCACGCTGCGAAAGATATTCTTCTCAATATAAGGATTCTTCTTGCGAAGTTCCCGGATCAGATCCTTGATCTCCGCGCGTTTGGAACCCTTCTCAGTACCGCCGCAGGAAGCACAGCTTTCCGTGAAACGGCAGGCACACTGAATAAAGTGCAGGTCATTGTAATTCATCCAGTGGATGATGTCCTCCTCGCGCACCAGATACAGCGGACGGATCAGCTCCATCCCCGGGAAGTTCGTACTATGCAGCTTCGGCATCATCGTCTGTACCTGCGCCCCGTAAAGCATTCCCATAAGGATGGTCTCGATCACATCGTCAAAATGATGCCCCAGCGCAATCTTGTTGCAGCCGAGCTCCTTTGCCTTGCTGTAGAGATGCCCTCTGCGCATGCGCGCGCACAGGTAGCACGGAGATTCCTCCTCACCCGCCACAATGTCAAAGATCTCGGAGGTAAATACCGTGATTGGGACGTTTAAGATTTTGGCGTTGTTTACGATCGTCTCGTAGTTGATCTCATTGTACCCCGGATTCATGACGAGGAATACCACCTCGAAGTTCTTCTTGCCGTGGCGCTCCAGCTCCTGAAACAGCTTCGCCATCAGCATGGAATCTTTTCCGCCGGAAATACAGACGGCGATCTTGTCCCCGTCCTGGATCAGCTCGTATTCGTTGATCGCCTTTGTGAACTTCCGCCAGATCTCCTTGCGAAATTTTTTCACAATACTGCGCTCGATCTCGCTGCAGCGATCCAGATTCTTCTCTTCGGCATCTGGTGCCTCCGTCTGCTTCATAGACTCCAGCAGCTTCATGCGCAGGTACGCACGGTATCCCCCCTGCACACTGTATACCTCGTAACCCTCTTCCAAAAGCTCGCGCGCCAGCTCATCGCTGCGCTCTCCCGTATAGCAGATCAGGTAGACTGGGCAGTCCTTGGGCACCTCGTCCTTATGCGCCTCGAACTCCTCCCAGTAGATATGCTTCGCTCCCGGATATGTCTCTCTCAAAAAATCAGCTTCTCTGCGGATGTCTATGATTACTTTTTCCCGCTCATCCTTCTGCAGTTCTTCTATGGTTCTCTGATACATGCCTGTCCCTCATTCTCTATTCTGCCGCAAGGTCCTTGATGACCTCCGATGCAATGATCAACCCTGCCACCGATGGTACAAATGCATTGGAACCCGGAATCGCACGGCGCTCCGTACATTTATGCTTTGCTCCCGGCGGGCAGATGCAGTGCGCACGGCAGCTGATCGACATATCCTCGATCGGCGTGACCGGCTGTTCCCTGGAATATACCACCTTCAGTTTCTTCACCCCGCGCTTTTTGAGCTCGCGGCGCATGACCTTCGCCAGCGGGCAGACCGACGTCTTATAGATGTCCGCCACCTCAAACATTGCCGGATTCAGCTTGTTGCCGGCGCCCATGCTGCTGATGATCGGCGTTCCTGTTTCTTTCGCCTGCATGACCAGCGCAATCTTTGCCGTCACAGTATCGACTGCGTCCACGACATACGAATAGCTGGAAAAATCGAACTCATCTCTCGTCTCCGGCAGATAGAAGCACTTGTGCACCTCCACCTTGCAGTCCGGGTTGATGTCGAGAATGCGGTCACGCATGACCTCCGCCTTATATTTTCCTACGGTGCTGCGCGTTGCAATGATCTGACGGTTCAGATTGGTGAGGCAGACCTTGTCATCGTCGATCAGATCGATGGCTCCCACACCGCTGCGCACCAGTGCCTCCACGGTGTAGCCTCCCACACCGCCAATGCCAAAAACAGCGACCCTCGCACGCGAGAGCCGCTCCATAGCCTCTTTTCCTAATAATAATTCTGTTCTGGAAAATTGATTTAACATAGATACTCCTGTATATTGTAACGTTTACGCCTGTCCGCTTCTATCATATAGCGTCCGCCGCTATTTTGCAAGTTCCAACATGCGCTGCAACGGCTTTGCGGCACGGGTCAGAATCTCGTCGGAGAGCGTGATCTCCTCGAGTTCTCCGCTGCCGAGCTTCTCAAGCACCTGCTCGACTTTATCAATCGTCACTTTCTTCATGTTCGGGCAAAACTGTCTGTGTCCCACCGAGTAGAACTTCTTGTCCGGATTCTTCTGCTGCAGTTCAAAGAATACGCCCATCTCCGTACAGATGATGAACTTTTTGCAGTCGCTCTGCGTCGCAAAATCAATGATCTCCGACGTGCTTCCCACGAAATCGGACATCGCAACCACGTCCGCGGTACACTCCGGGTGCGTCAGCACCAGTGCGTCCGGACAGGCATCCTTCGCCGCCTGCAGCTCTGCCGCATGAATGCTCTTGTGCACATGGCAGAAACCGTCATGAAAGATGAAATGCTTCTCCGGCAGCTTCTCCGACACATATCTGCCGAGGTTGTTGTCCGGCACGAAAAAAATATTCTTCTGCGGAATGTTGGACACGACTTTCACCGCGTTGGAGGAAGTCACGCACACATCCGATACCGCCTTGATCTCCGCGGTGGAGTTCACATAGCAGACCACTGCCAGATCCTCGTACTCCGCTCTCACTTCCGCGATCCGGTCTGCCGTAATCATATGCGCCATCGGGCAGTCCGCACACTCGTCCGCCATCACAACCGTCTTATCCGGGTTTAAGATCTTCGCGCTCTCGCCCATAAACGTCACTCCGGCAAACAGAATCGTCTTCTGCGGCACCTTCGTCGCAACCTTGCTCAGATAAAAGGAATCGCCCACATAATCGGCGATCTCCTGCACGGCACCGTCCACATAATAATGCGCAAGAATGACAACATCCTTCTCTTTCTGCAATTCCTTGATCCGCTTCGCTCTCTCTGCTTCCATTTTTATCTCCGTTCTCTATACATCCGCTTTTCAGGTGACAAGACACCTGTCACGATAGATTGTCATTGTGATACTTTGATATCATATCATGTTTTCGGCAAATGTCCAGAGTTTTCCTGTCTCTGCGCCTGTTTTTCCGGGGCGCCCCGCACTTTTCCCATGCAATAACAGGCCTTCCGCACTTTCCACGGTCAAAAACAGACCCTCCGCACTTTCCACGGTCAAAAACAGACCCTCCGCACTTTCCACAGGCAAAAACAGACCCTCCGGCGGCACAGGTAAAACCCGTGCTGCCAAAGGATCCGGCATTTGCTCTTCGAGCGGTCTCCTAGTTCTTTGCAAACAGGGAGGTGGACAGATATCTGTCTCCGGAATCCGGAAGCAGAGCCACGATCGTCTTGCCCTTGTTCTCCGGTCTTGCAGCCAGAATGGCTGCCGCCTTTAATGCTGCGCCGGAAGAGATACCTACGAGGATACCTTCGCTGCGTGCAAACGCTCTTCCCTCTGTAAATGCGTCGTCGTTCTCGATCGTGATGACTTCATCGTACACCTTTGTATTGAGTACATCCGGAACAAATCCTGCGCCGATACCCTGAATCTTGTGCGCACCCGGTGTGCCCTTGGATAATACCGGGCTGGTCGCCGGCTCTACCGCAACGATCTTCACGTTCGGATTCTTCTCCTTTAAGTACTCGCCGACACCGGTTACCGTTCCGCCGGTACCTACGCCTGCTACAAAGATATCAACCTTACCGTCTGTCTGCTCCCAGATCTCCGGCCCTGTGGTTGCCTTGTGTGCCGCCGGGTTTGCCGGGTTCACGAACTGTCCTAAGATCACAGCGCCCGGTGTGGACTCCTTTAATTCCTCTGCTTTGGCGATGGCGCCCTTCATGCCCTTCACGCCCTCTGTCAGTACCAGTTCTGCGCCGTATGCCGCCAGAAGGTTTCTGCGCTCTACGCTCATCGTATCCGGCAATGTCAGGATGGCATGGTAGCCCTTTGCCGCAGCAACTGCTGCAAGTCCGATACCTGTGTTGCCGGAGGTCGGCTCAATAATGGTTGCGCCCGGTTTTAAGATGCCCTTCTTCTCCGCATCCTCGATCATCGCCAGTGCGATACGATCCTTTACCGATCCTGCCGGGTTTAAATACTCCAGCTTTCCCAGGATCGTTGCGTCCTTTACGCCTGCTTCCGCAGAGTAGCGGTTCAGCTTTAATAAAGGTGTGTTTCCAATCAGGTCCAGTGCGCTCTCAGCAATTTTACTCATAATAAAATCCTCCTGTTCTCAATTCATTTCCGTTTCTATGGTGTTTTTTTATTTTCCTATAAAACTACTATGTTTTGTATGAATTGATTATAGGACGCTATTTCTTATTTGTCAAGCGCTATTTTCTTATTTATACGATTTATTTTGGCGCACCATCCAAGATACTGGAAAATCCAGATTCCGGCGAAGATCGCACAAAAGATTGCGACGTAGCTAAGCACGCCCGCGACGCTGCGCTCCATCCAGTATGCCGCATACGCCACCGGAAGCACCGAGCCGAGTGTAATCAGAAAATACGCCGCCGTCTGACCGGCAAGACTCCAGCGATCCACTTCCCACACGACCGATCCCGCCGCATACACCATGCCAACCAGACCACACAGCACCGTCTGCACCACAACTGCCCGTATCTCACTCCCCATCGCGTCCACAAACGCGGGCACACACGGATAGTAGCTGCCGTCGCCCCAGAATACCGACATCATGACCGTGATCACATAGCCGATCGCAATCCCGGTTGGAATTCCGAACAATCCTCTCAGTAACACTTTCTTTTTCATATCTCTCACCGTTCCCTTTCTCATATTCCCAGCAGCCGCTTGATCTTTGCCACATATCTGCGCGAGACGTAAGCCGTCTGCCCTCCCGCGAGGTTCACGCAGATCGTACCCGAAAAACTCAGGTCAAACCGTTTTGCCATTTTCAGATTGATGATCTCCGAATTTGAGATCCGTACGAAACGCGTCTGATCCAGCCGTTCCTCCGCCTCGTAAAGCCGCATCCGAAGCAGATATTCACCCTTTGCCGTCACCGCGTAGACTTTTCCTTTTGCCGCATACACACGGATAATGTCCGCCTGCTCCAGTATCTCCAGTGTGTCTCCCGCAAAACCGGAGATCATCTGCACCGACGGCTCCTCCAGTTTTTTTAGGATTCCGTTGACTTCCTCTGTCATTTTCGCTGCCCGGATCAGTACCTCGGTCTCCTCCAGCGCTTTGTCCAGTTCAATATTGATTTTCACATGCTCCTCCTCTCCGAAGTGTCTTCCTCTGCCGGCATGTTTTCGTGTCCTCAAGAACTGTATTTAACATAACAAAAATGAGGTGCCTTTGCACCCCATTTTTCATAAGTGGTTCTTATTTACACACAGTCGGTCATTTGACACATTCCCGCACTGCACGCGCAAGCCGCTCCAGTGCTTCCGTCAGCACGCTGCGCGGACATGCCACATTGATCCGCTCAAAGCCTCTTCCCGCCGCGCCGAAGATGTCTCCGGAATCCAGCCACAGTCCGGCTTTTTTTACAATCAGCTCCTCCAGTTCCTTCCTTGAGAGCCCCAGGCTGCGGAAATCCACCCACAGCAGGTACGTTCCCTCCGGCTTCACTGTCTTTACCTGCGGAATCTGTTCTTCCAGAAAATGCTGCGCATAGGCAAGATTTTCACGGATATATGCCTTCACCGCGTCGTACCACTCCTCTCCATACCGGTACGCCGCCTCACATGCCACAAGCCCCATGGTGTTAAGCTGGCTGTAGCCGGACGCCGCGACCGCCTGCTCGAACTTCCGCCGCAGCGCATCATCAGGGATAAAAATGTTGGAGACCTGAAGTCCCGCAAGGTTAAATGTCTTGCTCGGCGCCGTGCAGGTCACCACAAATTTCCGGTAGCTTTCTTTGAGACCCACCAGTACCTGATGCGATCCCTCAAAGACGAAATCCGCGTGGATTTCATCGCTGACCACAATCACTCCGTATTTTTCACAGATGTCGCCCAGCCGCAGGAGCTCCTCCCTTGTCCACACGCGTCCCACCGGATTGTGTGGGTTGCAGAGAAAAAAGAGCTTTACCTTACAGCTGCGTATTTTTTCTTCAAAATCCGCAAAATCGATCCGGTATCTTCCGTCCTCTCCCTGCACGAGCGTGTTATCCACAATCTTCCTGCCGTTATCGCGGATTACCTGCGAAAACGGATAGTAGACCGGCTGCTGCAGCAGCACCGCGTCACCCGGCTCGGTGAACGCCCGCACCGCCTGTGCCAGCGCAAAAACAATCCCCGGCGTCTTGACCAGCCAGGTTTCCTCCACGTTCCATCCGTAATGCCGACTCATCCAGCCCGCAACCGCCTCAAAGTAGCTGCCTTCCGCCTCGCTGTAGCCGAAGATGCCGTGCGCCACGCTGCCAGAGAGCGCCTCCTGTATATAGGAAGAAACCTGGAAATCCATGTCGGCAACCCAAAGCGGCAGCACGTCCTTCGGCTTTCCCCGCTGTACCGCAAAATCATATTTGAGTGAATTGGTATGTGTCCGGTCAATGACCGTGTCAAAATCCAGATTTTTCTCTGCCATGTCTCTTCCTCCGCGCAGCAGCGTCTTCTGCTGTTATCTTATGCCGTCTGCTCCCGGGCGGTTCAGCAGCCGTTATCGTCCCGCAGGATCCACCTAGGCCGGGATCTGTGCATTCTCTTTCTCTCCGGCGAGCATTTCCTTTAGCTTTGCATACACTGCCTCCGCCAGCGCGGCATGCCCTTCCTCATTCATGTGCTCCCGGTCTGCCGTACTCGGCTTCGCATATTCGGACGCCGCCAGAAATGAGATGCCCCGCTCATGCGCGATCCGTCGGTAAACCTCCGGCAGCCACTTTGACACTGCAACGGAGCGCTCATCAAATTCAGGATCGTACCCTTCCTCGCCAACCCCTTCCCCGAGTGCGATCGGCGACATCAAAAGCACCTTACTGTCCGGGGCACTGCTTCTGATCTGGTCGAGCAGCCGCTCCACACCTCTTCCGATTACCTCCGCCGATGCATCGTACACCGTCTTGCAGTCGTTTGTCCCGAGCATCAGCACAACCACATCAACCGGCTTATGCGTCTCTATGATCACAGATAAAAGCTCCGTTCCCCGTCTGCCATCCCGCAGCGGATCATCAAAAACCGTCGTCCGTCCGCACAGTCCTTCCTCGACAATGCGGCAGCCATCCTCCCACAGCCGCTGCCCGATCCGTCCGCTCCAGCGGGTGTCCCAGTCATAGCGGTCTTTCGTTCCCGGTATCAATCCGTATGTATTGGAATCTCCAAAGCATAATATCTGTTTCATAGAAGCCGCGCTCCTTTCTCATACTGTTCTGATAGGAATACTATATATTATGTTTTTTTATTTGTCAACCGTCTTTACAAGATTCTTATATTAAAAATTTGCGCTTGACTTTTCCACATCACAGTGCTATTGTCATAGTCAAACAAAGAGCAAATGCAAGGAACAGAACACGGTTTCCTGATTCCCCGCATCACAGAGAGCCGTCGGTCGGTGTGAGACGGTATGCGATTTCAGAAACTATCCTCTGCGAGCAGTGCACTGAACCAAGTAGGTGTCACCGGGATTCCCCCGTTACAGGGAAGCTTATTGCTGCAGGCTTACGCCCGCAAAGATGAGATTGAGAGGTCGTTTTTTACGACAAGCAAAGTGGTAACGCGGAAGCTTACGCCTTCGTCTTTGACTGCACATTCGTGCAGCAGGACGAGGGCGTTTTTGTTTTACAGAAATGCCATCCTTCTCTTTGCCCAATGTTGATCTATCAGAAAGGAGCCGCCTTCGGGCGGGAAAACAATGAATGGTTTAGTGATTATTTTAATCGGAATTGTAGCACTGGGTGCCGGCTATCTCTTTTACGGACGCTGGCTGGCAAAGAAATGGGGCATTGATCCAAACGCCAAGACTCCTGCTTACACCCATGAGGACGGGGAGGATTACGTGCCGTCTTCCAGATTTACTGTGTTTTCTCATCAGTTTTCTTCCATCGCAGGCGCCGGTCCTGTCACCGGCCCGATCTTAGCCTCCGTATTCGGCTGGGTGCCGGTACTTTTGTGGCTGATCATCGGCGGTCTGTTTTTCGGCGCGGTACAGGATTTCGGCGCGCTGTATGCCTCGGTCAAAAATGAGGGCAAGTCGATGGGTATGATTATTGAAAAATATATCGGCAAGACCGGCCGGAAGCTTTTCATGCTGTTCTGCTGGCTGTTCACCCTGCTTGTCATCGCAGCGTTCACGGACATGGTTGCCGGCACGTTTGTCGGAAAAGGCGTGGACGGCATGACCGCCGAGACCTCCTACGCGAACTCCGCCGCCGCTTCCATCTCCATGCTCTTTATCGTCGTCGCCGTTGTCTTCGGTCTGATCCAGAAGCACGTCGGCAAGATGAATGAAGTGGTAAAAGCGGTCGTTGCGATCGCGCTGCTCGTTGCCATGTTTGCAGTCGGTATGGCACTTCCGATCTGCACCACCAAATCCGCCTGGATCTACATTGTCATGGCTTACCTGTTTCTGGCATCCGTCATGCCGATGTGGCTTCTCATGCAGCCGCGTGATTATATGACAACGTTCATGCTGCTCGGCATGATCATCGGTGCGGTGGTCGGCGTTCTCGTCGCTCATCCTGCCATGCAGTTAAATGCTTTTAACGGCTTTACCATAAACGGCAGCAGCCTTTTCCCAACGCTGTTCGTCACGATCGCCTGCGGTGCCGTCTCCGGTTTCCACAGCCTGGTCTCCTCGGGAACGTCCTCCAAGACGATCAGCAACGAAAAAGATATGCCGATGGTCGGCTACGGCGCAATGGTTGTTGAGTCCCTGTTAGGCATTGTCTCCCTCGTCGTTGTCGGTGCTGTCGCGGTAAACGGAACCAAACCAGACGGAACTCCGTTTGCCATCTTCTCCTCCGGCGTTGCCGGTTTCCTCGAGAAGTTTGGTCTTCCGGTACAGGTTGCCACGGTCTTCATGACCATGTGCGTCTCCGCGCTTGCGCTGACATCTCTGGATTCCGTCGCACGTATCGGGCGTATGTCCTTCCAGGAACTGTTCTACGGCGACACGACCGATCCGGCAAAAATGTCTCCGCTGCAGCGCGTGCTGACAAATAAATATTTTGCCACGGTCATTACCCTGTTCTTCGGCTATCTGCTGACACTCGGCGGATATAACAATGTATGGCCGCTGTTCGGTTCCGCGAACCAGCTTCTCGCCGCACTCGTCCTGATCGCACTGGCAGTCTTCTTAAAGACAACCGGACGCACCGGCTGGACGCTCTACATTCCGATGTTCGCCATGCTCGCCGTGACGTTCACCGCGCTGATCCAGAAGACGATCGCTCTGGTGAAAAACATCGCTGGTGGTCAGGCGACATTCCTCGTCGATGGACTACAGTTTATCGTCGCTGTGCTTTTAATGGTGCTCGGCGTGCTGGTTGCCTTCAGCTGCTTAAAGAAGCTGTTTGGAAAGAGCCGTGCCGGTCAGACGGCATAATATTGGCGTAATAAGGAATTGCCGCAATAAGCATAGACCTCTTTGGAGTGATAAGTAATATTACCAGAAAACCAGAGAACAAAAAAGTTCCAGAATAAACAGACGGCGGGAAATTCTTTGAAGCAAAATTCACGTATTTCTTCCATGCCGTGGCTGGCATCCCATTCCGTGTCTTGGCCACGTTTGGACACTCACGGAGTGTGTCCGACAAGCCGCAGACAATGAGCGGACTTTCTGGTGTCCCTAATGGCACCTCTTCACAGACAATATAAAACCGCGCGAACCGAAACTCGTTGCCATCTGCTATTAAAAATATGGCAGATGGCAATTCAAACATCGGCTTCGCGCGGTTATGTTTTGTTCAGAGGTGCCAATAAGGGACACACACAAAAGTCCTAAAATTGTCTGCTGGCTTGCGGACACAGTCCGTGGAGTGCTCCAAACTTGGAAAGACACGGATCATCGAAGATGCAAACATTCGGTTGGTTAGAAATTCCACATTTTTTGAACCGAATTTCCATCTCCATTTCCACATGAAATCTCCAAGTGTGTTTCATATAATATTACTTATCACTCCAAAAAGATCCATGCTTATTGCGGCAATTACTTAGTTGGAACGGCTTATGCGAGCAATTCCTTTACGCATGCAGCAATGGCGTCGTCCTTGCAGTTTGCATAGAAATATTCGGCAAAATGTTCGCCGCTCAATGCACCGACGACGAGATCACGGTCAAGCTCTTTTAAGATGGAGACGAGATCGCGGTGTGTGACTTTTTTCACCTCATCGAGGATTTTCTTGTTGCGCTGCTCCGGCACGACACGCTCCTTCGGATAACCGCCACCGCCCGGTGCACAGAATAATTTCTCGAAGATGTATGTGAGGTTTAGCTCGCCGCCCCAGCCGAAGTTCTCTGCGAACGGGAGAGCAATACAGTTGCCGTCATTGACCTGTGAGAAGAGATAAGCATCCAGAGGAGACTCTACATGTCCGCAGAGTACCTGCGGGAAGGAATTGCAGGCAAGCATAGCACCCTCGCCGGTACCGCATCCTGTGATGACGAAATCGGCTGCACCGGAATTCAATAATACAGCGGCAAGAATACCGTTCTGGACATAGGTGAGCGGATGCTCATCCTCGGCAGAGTACATACCGTAATTGAATACGGTGTGACCCATCGGCTCTACAACGGACTTTAATGTGTTGCAGATCATTTCATTCTTGGCTGCCTGGCTGTTTTCGTTGATTAAAGCGATTTTCATAATGGTTTAGACCTCCGTTTTATAACAAATCTGTCATGGCTACATCGTCCATGTCGTCAAAATCCTGATTCTCACCGACCATGCCCCAGATAAAGGTGTAAGCCTGGGTGCCGCATCCGGAGTGGATCGACCAGCTTGGGGAGATGACTGCCTGCTCGTTGCGCATTACAATGTGGCGTGTCTCTGTCGGCTCACCCATGTAGTGCATGACAAGGGCATCTTCTGGCATATCGAAATACAGATAGACCTCCATGCGTCTGTCGTGTGTATGGCACGGCATCGTGTTCCATACGCTTCCCGGCTCAAGTTTTGTCATGCCCATTTCCAGCTGGCAGCTCTCTACCTGACCAGGAAGGATATATTTGCAGATCGTTCTGTGGTTTGCTGTCTCCAGGGAACCGAGTTCTACTTTGTTGCAGTCCTTGACGATGACAACACCATCTTCCGGTGTGCCTTCCGGCTTGATGAGAACGGTTGGACATGTGCGGTGTGCAGGAGCACTGTTTAAATAGAATTTTGCCGGTGCAGCGGCGTCATCGCTTGCAAAAGTAATGTCGCGGGAGCCCATGCCGATATACATGCCTTCCTTGTGTGCAACGTGGTAAGCCTTTCCATCGATGGTGATGGTGCCTGCGCCGCCGATATTGATGACGCCAAGCTCACGGCGCTCGCAGAAATACTGTGCGCGGAGTTCGTCGCCGGCAGTAAGCTTTAAGGTCTCTTTTACCGGAACGGCAGAACCGGTAATGATACGGTCGATATGGCTGTATACCAGTTTGATGACATCTGGCTGAAACAAATCGTCAATCAGAAATTCCTCTCTTAAGCGTTCGGTGGTGTAGTGTTTGACATCTCTTGGAGATGCAGCTGTTCTAAGTTCCATGATAAAAATATCCTTTCTATGTATTGTTGCATGAAATGCCCGGAAAACCGGGCATTTCAATAGATAACTAATTAACAGGTCTTTAAGTCAAACCCGAAGTAGTTGACTGCATTGTTGTAGCAGATTCCCTTTACAATCTCCCCAAGTGTCTCGTAATCTGCCGGGAACTCGCCGTTCTCTACCCAGTTGCCGATCAGATTGCAGAGAATTCTGCGGAAGTAATCGTGACGGGTATAGGATAAGAAGCTTCTGGAGTCTGTCAGCATTCCCACGAATCCGGAAAGGTTTCCAAGGTTGGCGAGAGAGATCATCTGATCCTGCATGCCGGTCTTGTGATCGTTGAACCACCATGCGGAACCCTGCTGGATTTTTGCGACTGCGGTGGAATCCTGGAAGCAGCCGAGGATCGTGCCGATGGCCTGGTTGTCGTTCGGGTTTAAGCTGTAGATGATTGTTTTCGGAAGCTCGTCGCTCTGATTTAAGGCATTTAAGAAATCTGCCATCTCAGAAGAAGGAGCGTAGTTGTTGATGCAGTCATATCCGGTATCCGGTCCGAGCTTGTTAAACATCGGTGTGTTGTTGTCACGCTTGCAGCCGTAGTGCAGCTGCATTACCCAGTTACGCTTTGTATACTCTTTGCCGACATTGACCATGAATGCCGTCTTGAACTTTAACTCTTCTTCCTTGGTCACGTCGTTTCCAGCGAGACGTTTTGCGAAGATGCTTTCGATCTCCTCTGCGGAAGCAGGAGCGTACATCACATATTCTAACGCGTGGTCAGAAACACAGCATCCCATGGAAGCAAAGAAATCCATACGGTTGGAAAGTGCCTTGCACAGATCCGAGAAGGAGGAAACCTTGATGCCGGATACAGTGGATAACTGATCCAGATATTCCAGATAGGTCGGCTTCTCAATATTCATGGCCTTGTCTGGGCGCCATGCAGGAAGAACCTTTACGTCAAAGGAAGCATCCTCGGCGATCTTCTTGTGCCACTCGAGTGAATCAACCGGATCGTCGGTGGTGCAGATCAGTGTGACGTTGGACTGCTTGATGATGTTGCGGACAGTCATATCCGGCTGGGCGAGGCGCTTGTTGCAAAGCTCCCATACTTCCTCGGCGGTGTTTTTGTTGAGCACACCGTGATAACCGAAATATTTCTGCAGCTCCAGATGGCTCCAGTGGAAGAGCGGATTGCCGATGGCTTTGCCGAGTACCTCAGCCCACTTTAAGAATTTCTCTTTGTCGGAAGCGTTGCCTGTAATGAAGCGTTCGTCCACGCCGCAGGAACGCATGAAGCGCCATTTATAATGGTCGCCGCCGAGCCATACCTGTGTGATATTTTCGAACTGACGGTCCTCATAAATCTCCTGCGGGTTGATGTGGCAGTGGTAATCCAGAATCGGTGTGGCTGCTGCATAATCGTTGTACAGCTTTTGGGCTGTCTCTGTCTGCAGTAAAAAGTCTTTGTCCATAAATGTTTTCATCTTTTTTTCCTCCATAGTTGTTCTTGGTATATTTGAAAACCTTAAAATAATGTAGTGCCTCGTTTGATAAGTTTGCCGGAAAAAATGGATTTCTTCGGCATTTCCTCACCCTGGAGAACTCCGAGCAGAGTCTGCACCAGCTGATGCGTCTGCGTCTCAAGACGGTTGTCAACGGAGGTAAGCTCCGGTGTACAGCAGGTGGTAAGCATGGAATTATTATATCCAATTACCGACAAATCTTCCGGTACGCAAAGTCCCTGACGTCTGGCGTATTTCATGGCGCCTATGGCAAGCGGATCTTCCGATGCGATCACGCCGTGAAAACTCAGCTTCTTTTTGGAAAGACGTTCCAGATAATTGGCGACGTCGTCCATCTGCTGCGGGTCTCCCTCGTAGAAGAGAATCCGTTTCTCATAATCCGGGACGGAGTGTGCCTCCATGGCTGCGCGAAAACCGCCCAGCTTTTTGACACCGCTGTAGGAATTGGAATTGTACAGATAGAGGATGTCCTCAATCCCCGCGTCAAGCATGGAAACGGTTGCCTCGAACATAGATGTGTAATCGTCGCAGAGTGTGCTGTACACATTCGGATAGTCAAAGGAAGCGTTGAGCAGCATAATGGGAACCTGTGCGGAAACGTCCTTGATGTACTGGTTCTCCTCCTCATTGGTACCGATGAAGTTGGAACCAACGAGAATAATGCCATCCACTTTCTTGGAAAGAATGAGGTTTAAGTAATTCTTCTTGATGTCCAGATTGTAACCGGTACAGCATAAAAGGGATTCATAGCCGTTGGACTGAAGCTCCTGCTCGAGATAATACACTGCCTTGGCGAGGAAAAGATCCGAGGAATCGGCACAGAGAATACCGATCGTCTGTACCGAATGAAGTCCCATGCCGCGCGCAAATGCATTTGGAGTATAGTCGTATTTTTCTATAATATCCATTACCTTTTTTCGGGTAGCTGGCCGGACTTTATCGCTTCCGTTTAGAACACGGGAGACGGTGGCAATGGAAACACCGGCTTTCTTCGAAATGTCGTAAATTGTCATGGTGTGATTCCTTTTGAAACTCCTTAATATGGAAGAAATGAGATGCTTCCCAGGGCGTTACATGTAAAGTTACATAGTATAAGGTACAAAACAAGTATAGCTGTGAAAGCAGTTTCATTGCAACCACATTTATTATACAATATTGAAATTGAGAAAGCAACAACAGAAACAGGGAAAAATAACAAAAATGCCAAAAGAATGAAAAAAAAGTAATGGAATATAGATAACATCACTAAATTGTGCAAAATTACATATTGACTAATCCTATAAAAGGTGTAAGAATACATGGTGTAAACGCTTACAAAGTAACAAAATGCAGTATATATCAGAATACCAGGAGGATATCATGGACTTATTAAGCAGAGAAAAAACAGGAAAGGTTGAAAGACCTGTCAGAGTATTACAGTTTGGAGAGGGAAATTTCCTTCGTGCTTTTGTGGATTATATGATTGATATAGCGAACGAGCAGGGCAAATTCAATGGCGATATCGTGTTGGTAAAGCCGATCGAGTTCGGAAGTCTGGATCGTTTCCACGAGCAGGAATGTCAGTATACCGTACAGCTGCGCGGAATTGTAGACGGAGAACCGAAGCGCATTAACCGTATTGTGACCAGCGTGGCAGATGCGGTAGATGCATATGGCGAGTATGAAAAGTATGCGGCATTTGCAAAACTGGATACACTCCGTTACATCGTATCCAATACAACAGAGGCAGGAATCGTGTATGACGATACCGATCGCCTGGAGATGAACCCGCCGAAGAGCTATCCTGGAAAATTAACCAAGTTCTTATATGAGAGATACAAACACTTTAACGGCGCGGCTGACAAGGGTCTTGTGATGCTGCCGGTAGAGCTCATTGATGACAATGGTATTCATTTAAAAGAGTGCGTATTAAAGCTTGCAAAACTCTGGAACCTGGAGGAAGGATTTACCGCATGGCTGAATGATGCATGTGTATTTACCTCCACACTGGTTGACCGTATCGTTACCGGATATCCGAGAGACGAGGCGGAGGAGCTGTGCAAAGAGTTCGGCTATCAGGACAACTTAATCGTAACGGGCGAGCCGTTTGCACTCTGGGTAATCGAGAGCGCAAAGGACATCAGCAAAGAGTTCCCGCTTCCGGATGCAGGACTTCCGGTGATCTTTACAGACAACCAGAAGCCGTATAAGCAGAGAAAGGTCAGAATTTTAAACGGAGCGCACACATCCTTTGTACTTGCGTCCTATCTGTGCGGCAACGACATCGTATTAGAGTCCATGCAGGATGAACTGATTTTTAACTTCATGAAAGCAACCATTTTCGATGAAGTAATTCCGACGCTGACACTTCCGAAGCAGGATCTGATCGATTTCGCAGAGGCGGTAATCACAAGATTCAACAACCCGTATGTAAAGCACGCACTGTTATCCATCTCTCTGAACTCTGTATCCAAGTGGAGAGCAAGATGTATGCCGAGCTTCTTGGGGTACATCGAGAAGGAAGGAAAGCTTCCGGTACACCTGACATTCTCGCTGGCAGCCCTGATGGCATTCTATACAGGAACAGAGATCCGCGACAAGGCACTGATCGGACACCGCGACGGACAGGAGTACAATATTTTAGACGACGCTGCGGTATTGGAGTTCTTCGCAGCCAACAGTTCTAAGGGCGCGAGAGAGTATGCACATGCAGTTCTCTCCAACGAGGCATTCTGGGGACAGGATCTGAGCACTCTTGCAGGAGTGGAGGATGCAGTTGCTTCCTATACAGAAGAGATCCGCACACTTGGAATGCGTAAGGCAATGGAGAAGATTTTTGCATAATACACTGTGAAAAACAGGCAGGAGACGATTCATGAAGGATTTTATCAAGATCAATGAAAATGATAATGTTATCGTGGCATTGAAGGAACTGGCAGCCGGGGAGACCATTCTGGCGGGAACGGAGAAGGTTACCGCCAGGGAAACGATCCCGGCGGGGCACAAGATGGCAATCCGCGATATTGCGGCCGGAGCCGAGGTGATTAAATACGGTTTTAGGATCGGCAATGCGAAGGAGAACATTGCAGCAGGACAGTGGGTGCATGTACATAATTTAAAGACGGCACTCGGCGATCTGTTGGAATACACTTATGAGCCGGTGGAGACGAATGTGAAAAAGACAGAGGATGTCAAATTCATGGGCTTCGCCCGCGCCAACGGAAAAGTTGGCGTCCGCAACGAAGTCTGGATCATCCCGACCGTCGGCTGTGTCAACAATATTGCAACTGCAATGGCGAAGGCAGCCAACGCCAGAGTGAAGGGAAGCGTTGAGGAAGTCATCGCATTCCCGCATCCGTATGGATGCTCCCAGATGGGAGACGACCAGGAGCACACCAGAACGATTCTGGCGGATCTGGTAAATCATCCGAATGCGGGCGGCGTTCTCGTGCTCGGACTGGGATGTGAGAACAGCAATATCGGCGAATTGAAAAAATACATCGGCGATTACGATGAGAATCGCGTAAAATTCCTGGTTTGTCAGGAATGTGAGGACGAGATGGAGGAGGGAGCAAAACTCCTGAATGAACTCATCGATTATGCGTCCGCGTTTGAGCGCGAGCCGATCAGTGCCTCAAAGCTGATTGTCGGAATGAAGTGCGGCGGCAGCGATGGATTCTCCGGAATTACGGCCAATCCGCTGGTGGGCAGATTCTCAGATCTTCTGATCGGAAAGGGCGGCACCACGATCCTTACCGAAGTGCCGGAAATGTTTGGCGCGGAGACGCTTCTGATGAACCGCTGCGCCAACAGGGAACTGTTCGATGAGACAGTCTCACTGATCAACGACTTCAAGCAGTATTTCAAGGACAATCATCAGACGATTTATGAGAATCCGTCTCCTGGAAATAAGAAGGGTGGTATCTCGACACTGGAAGATAAATCCCTGGGCTGTACACAGAAGTCCGGAAGCGCACCGGTGTGCGGCGTGCTTTCCTATGGAGAGTGTGTAAAAACCTCAGGATTAAACCTCCTGTCTGCACCGGGCAATGATCTGGTGGCGGCGACGGCACTTGCGGCGAGCGGCGCGCATATCGTACTGTTTACGACAGGGCGCGGAACACCGTTTGCGTCCCCGGTTCCGACCGTGAAGATTTCCAGCAACAGTACGCTGGCCGGAAAGAAGAAAAACTGGATTGACTTCAATGCGGGCGTGCTGGTGGAAGACGCGGAGTTAGACACAGTGGGACAGCAGCTGTTCGACTATGTGATCGACGTGGCGTCCGGCAGAAAAGTCTGCAGCGAGGAAGCGGGCTTCCACGATATGGCAATCTTCAAACAGGGCGTGACACTGTAGCTGAAAAGCAGTAGTTAAGCAATCGATGCGGCTTTCGACCACTGCGGCTGATGCCACATGAATAATAGAAAAGGAGAACATAAAAATGGGAATTTTAGACAATTTTTCACTCGAGGGTAAAGTTGCACTTGTTACAGGTGCATCTTACGGAATCGGTTTTGCAATCGCAACTGCATTCGCAGAGGCGGGCGCAACAATCGTATTCAACGACATCAGGCAGGAACTTGTGGACAAGGGACTTGCTTCCTATGAAGAGAAGGGCATCAAGGCACACGGTTATGTCTGCGACGTGACAAACGAGGAGCAGGTGGAAGCCATGGTGGCACAGATCGAGAAGGAAGTCGGAACGATCGACATTCTTGTCAACAATGCAGGAATCATCAAACGTATCCCGATGCTTGAGATGAAGGCTTCTGAGTTCAGACAGGTCATCGATGTTGACCTGAATGCACCGTTTATTGTATCCAAGGCAGTCATTCCGGGAATGATTAAGAAGGGTCATGGAAAGATCATCAACATCTGCTCTATGATGAGTGAGCTCGGCCGTGAGACCGTATCTGCATACGCAGCTGCAAAGGGCGGATTGAAAATGCTTACAAAAAATATCGCGTCTGAGTATGGCGAGCACAACATTCAGTGCAATGGTATCGGACCGGGTTATATTGCAACACCGCAGACCGCTCCGCTCCGTGAGATCCAGCCGGACGGCTCCAGACATCCGTTTGACCAGTTCATCATTGCAAAGACTCCTGCAGCAAGATGGGGCACAGCTGAGGATCTGCAGGGAACCGCTGTTTTCCTGGCTTCCGATGCATCCAACTTTGTCAACGGACACGTTGTATATGTAGACGGCGGTATTCTGGCATACATTGGAAAACAGCCACAATAGACTACATTCCGCACATATTTGCCCATGAAAACATTTCTAACAAAAAAAAGCTAAAATATGAAAAAAAGTAGTGCATTTTTATGAGGACTGTGCTATAATACAACATGTAAGCACTTACATTATTGCAATGTGACTAAAACCTTTCAGAGTGCAAAACGATGAAAGGGCACATTGCCAAGTAATAAAGAAAAAGGAGAAGAAAACTATGAAAAAGGATTTCCTGAAACGCACAATGGCTACCGGTTTAGTAGCAGCCATGGCACTTTCTACCGCAGCCTGTGGAAGTTCCACATCTGAGGAGACAAACACAGACGCAGCAGCCACAACACCGGAGACTCCGGCAACAGAAGCAGCGGCAGCTACAGAGGCAGCAGCTACCGATGATGGTTCTTATGAGAATTGTACATTAACAATGTCATGGTGGGGTGGTGACACCAGACACGAGGCAACATTAAAGGCAATCGAGGCATTTGAGGCAGCTTACCCGGGAATTACCGTAGAACCTACATACGCTGCATGGGATGGATGGGAAGCTAAGATGGCTACCGCATTCGCAGCAGGAACCGCACAGGATGTAAACCAGATCAACTGGAACTGGATTACACAGTATGACAACGATGGAACCGCTTTCCTTAACCTGAATGATTACTCTAACGTAATTGATTTCAGCCAGATCGATTCCACATATCTTGATATGTGTACAGCATCTGACGGATCCCAGGCAGGTATCCCGATTTCCATGACAGGTAGAATTTTCTACTGGGACAAGACAACATTTGATGAGATCGGATGCGAGATCCCGACCACATTAGAGGAGTTAAAGGCTTGCGGTGAGAAGTTCGCAGCATACGGAGATGATTACTATCCGTTAGCTTTAGGTGAGTACGACAGAATGATCCTCATGGTATACTACCTTGAGTCTGTATACGGAACCGACTGGGTAACAGACGGACAGATCAACTACACAACAGACCAGATCGCAGAGGGACTTCAGTTCATCCAGGATCTTGAGGATGCTCATGTGATTCCTTCTGTAGCAACAATCGCTGGTGACGGTGCTGCATCTCTGGATCAGAACCAGAACTGGATCGACGGACACTATGCAGGTATCTTCGAGTGGGATTCTTCTGCAAGCAAATTCGCAAGCGCAGCTGAGGGACGTGAGATCGTTGTTGGTGACTACTTAACAGATCTTGGCGAGTATCAGGGCGGATACGCAAAGGTTTCCATGTGCTGGGCAATCAGCGCAACATGCGAGCATCCGAAGGAGGCTGCATTACTTGTTAACTTCTTAATGAACAACGAAGAAGCAGCACAGATCCTTGGCTCTGAGAGAGGTGTTCCGGTATCTCAGATCGCATTAAAGACAGCTAACGATGCAGGCTTATTAAACGGCCAGGTAGTAGAGGCTAACGGTAAGGTTCTTGCATGGGTATCCAACAGCCTTGATCCGAAGTTCGAGGATTCTCAGTTAAAGAGCAGCGATGGTGTATACTATGATGTAATGGCAGGTTTAAGCTATGGCGATTACACAGTAGAGGAAGCAGCACAGACATTATATGATGGTGTAACAGCCGTTATTTCCCAGTAATCTGACTGCATGAATTCGGAGCTGCTGTTCTTACGACAGCAGCTCCATTTTTAAAAAAGGTGTATGATGGATTTTGATCAGTTTGTATCAGAATATATAGCAGAGGATCATGATTTTGAGCAGCTTTCGGTCATGGTTTTGGAGGGATGCAGAGCATGGTATCCCCTGGCCGCGGAAGCGGAAAAGCAAAAGCTGCAAGAGGTGATGGAGAAAGCTGCCCGTGCGGCGGTAGGTGCCCACCGGTTTGGCAGGTACGTATTTTTTCTGTATGATCAGACGGGAGAAGAACAGTATCGCACCTGGATAGAAAGAAATGCAGAGTGGCTTAAGAACAGCCCGCAGTCCGAAAACGGCGTATTCGGATGCGTGGAGGATTCTTCCCGGAACATATCCGGCAGTGTGATGTTTGCGGTGTATCCATTCTATATGGAGTATGAGACCAGATATCACAACAAGGCGGAGTACGCACAGATCGTCAGACAGCTTCTGACACTGGCACCGTCGGAACAGACGGATATGGAGCAGACGGGGTGGTATCTTATGACGGTGATCGACGTGATAGATAGCATGAGTCGTGAGATTTTCGAACATTACAAATCTCTCGAAGAGATTTTTAAGAAGACCATCAGAAATATTCTTGCCGCCGGCTGGAATAATGATTTCAGTAAAAAAGAAAGTGCAATGATGGGATATTCTATTATAAAGGCTTGCAATCTGGGCGTTTTAAATAGTGAAAAATATGCAGAAATTGGACTTTCCATGATCGATGGTCTGATAAAAGAACCGTTTGATTCAAAAGATTCCGAACGGATGGGCATAGCCATGATGGCTTATGCGCAGAGACTGATTTTAAGTCGTGAGTGAATGAAATTTTAAGATAAGTAGGAGGTACAAAAGGTTGGCTAAGAAAAGTAATACCGCAAATGTTGCAGTGCCAAAGAAGAAAAAAACGTTTGTTGACATTTGCAAAGAAAATATCGGCTTCTTCTTTATTTTGCCATGGTTGTTTGGTTTCCTTGTATTCAAACTGTGGCCGATGGGTTCCTCATTATTCTACAGCTTTACAGACTACAATCTGTTTAAGGGCATGAATGTGATCGGAACACTTCAGAACTATGTGAATGTCTTCACAACCAAGAAGATTACGACAGCGTTGACGGTTACATTCAAGTATGCATTTATCACAGTTCCGTTAAAACTGATATTTGCATTGTTTATCGCTTACATACTGAACTTCAAGATCAAGGGCGTGAATTTCTTCCGTACCGCTTACTATGTACCTTCTATCTTAGGGGGATCGGTTGCCATTGCGGTACTCTGGAAAGCAGTATTCCGCGATGACGGACTTTTAAACGGATTCCTCGGTCTTTTGGGTATTACAGGCCCGAGCTGGCTGTCCGATACAAAGTATTCCCTGTTCGTAATCTGTCTGCTTCGTGTATGGCAGTTCGGTTCTGCAATGATTATTTTCCTTGCAGCGTTAAAGGGTGTTCCACAGGATCTCTACGAGGCAGCTTCGATCGACGGAGCAGGCAAGTGGCGTCAGTTCTTCTCTGTGACAGTGCCGATCATTACACCGGTTATTTTCTACAACCTAGTAACACAGCTCTGTCAGGCATTCCAGGAGTTCAACGGACCGTACATCATCACACAGGGCGGACCGAGAAACTCTACAACACTGATTTCACTTTTGATTTACAACAGTGCGTTCAAACAGTATGACATGGGTATGGCAAGTGCGATGGCATGGGTAATGTTCGTCATCCTGATGATCTTTACCACGATTGCATTCCTGAGCCAGAAATACTGGGTATTCTATTCTGATGAGGAGGGCTAAGAAGAATGGCAGCAGAAAGTAAAACAAAACATTATGTCAATGTATTCTTAAGATATTTTGTCCTGATCCTTGTCGGATTGATTATGATCTATCCGCTGGTCTGGATGGTTGGTGCAACTTTTAAATCCAATGCGGAGATTTTCTCCAGCATCGGTTTCATCCCGAAGAACCCGACACTTGAGGGTTACAAAAAGGCAATGGAGAGCTACGGCGGAGCAATCAACGTATGGAAGGCAATGTTAAACACCTTCTCCTACGTAATTCCGAAGGTAGTATTTACGATGATCTCTGCGACGGTTACCGCTTATGGATTCGGCCGTTTTGAGTTCAAGGGCAGAGGAATTCTCTTCTCTGTATTGATGGCGACATTATTCCTGCCGCAGGTAGTATTGAACGTACCGCAGTTCATCATGTTTTCCAAGATGGGCTGGGTAGATTCCAAGTTATATCTCCCGATCATTGTGCCGACCCTGTTCGCGACGGATACGCTGTTCGTATTCCAGCTGATTCAGTTCCTGCGCAACGTGCCGAAGGAATTGGATGAGGCGGCTAAGATTGACGGATGTAACGCAGTACAGACTCTGGTGAAGGTTATCGTTCCGATGCTTTCCCCGGCGATCACATCCATCGCATTGTTCCAGTTCATGTGGTCATCTAATGACTTTATGGGACCGTTGCTTTACGTGAATACTCCGGCAAAATATCCGCTGGCTATTTTCGTAAAAATGTCCATGGATGCAGATTCCGGATTCCAGTGGAACAGAATTCTGGCACTGTCCCTGATCTCCATCATTCCTTCTCTTGTGGTATTCTTTATGGCACAGGATAAGTTCGTAGATGGTATTTCAGCCGGTGGTGTAAAAGGCTAAAATCAAAAACAAAGCTTAGAAAAAGGGTGGCAGGCTTGTCACCCTTTTGTTGCACTGTAAGAAGTAACGAATGACCGTAAGGTATAAATGGAGGATGAGACAATGGAAATTCGTCTTGTGATGAAAACGGCGAGAAGCGTCTCGCTGGAACTGGATGACGGCGGCATCTATAAGACAAAAGAAGTGTACCGGATTCTTGTAAACGGAGATGAGGTAAAGACAACCGATACCGTCATCACGTCGCTGTACGGCTTAAAGCCGGATACCGACTATGAGATCGGCGTGGAGGATGCCCATGGAACCAGACAGGGAGAGATTGCATTCCGCACGGATTACGAGTTCGTCACACTCAATGTGCGCAAGTTCGGTGCAAAGGGAGATGGTGTGTCGGACGACACCACTTTTATCCAGGCAGCGATCATGGCATGCCCGCCTGAGAGCCGTGTGCTGATCCCGGCAGGAACCTATAAGATTACCAGTCTGTTCTTAAAGAGTGGGATCAGCGTTGAACTGGCGAAAGGCGCGGAACTTTTGGCGGACACCGACCGGTCGCACTATGCAATTCTGCCGGGACTCATCGAGAGCTATGATGAGACGGGAGACTATAATCTCGGAACCTGGGAGGGAAATCCGCTGCCGATGTTTGCGGGAATTATCTCCGGAATTGACGTTTCGGACGTGAATCTCTACGGGGAGGGCAGCATCAACGGAGCTGCCAACCACGAAAACTGGTGGAAGAATGAGAAGGTGATGGTGGGGGCGTTCCGTCCGAGAATGCTTTCCTTAAACCGCTGCAGAAACATCCGCGTGCAGGGACTTTATTTCCATGACAGTCCGGCATGGGTGATTCATCCGTACTTCAGCGACGAGCTGCTGTTCTGCAACCTGATCGTGGAGAATCCGGCAAAGTCACCGAATACGGACGGTCTTGATCCGGAATCCTGCCGCGATGTGACGATCTGCGGTGTGCGCTTCTCCCTCGGGGATGACTGTATCGCAGTGAAATCCGGAAAGATCTACATGGGAAGAAGATACAAGACGCCATCCTCCAATATTCACGTCTATCAGTGCCTGATGGAGCATGGACACGGCGCGGTCACCGTCGGCAGTGAGATGGCGGGCGGCGTCAATAACCTGATCGTGGAGAAATGCCGGTTTTACCATACCGACCGCGGTCTGCGTATCAAGACGCGCAGGGGACGCGGCAAGGATGCGATTCTGGACAATATTATCTTCCGGGATCTTATGATGGAGCAGGTCATGACGCCGTTTACTGCGAATGCCTTCTATTTCTGCGACCCGGACGGAAGAACCGAGTTTGTGCAGTCGAGAGAACCGTATCCGGTGGATGACGGCACACCGTCCATGAAGCGCTTCTGCTTTGAAAATATCACGGCGAAAGACTGCCATGTGGCAGCATCCTACTTTGACGGTCTGCCGGAGCAGAAGATCGAACAGATTACCATGCGCAACGTATCCGTTTCTTTCGCCGGGCAGGCAAAATGCGACGTGCCGATCATGTCAAACGGTGTGGAAGCATGCTGCAAAAAGGGATTGTATGCGCGGAACGTGAAGAAGCTTGTGCTGGACAACGTCTCCATTGAGGGATGCGAGGGAGAGGAGATCGAACTTCACAACGTGGATGAGGTTGAGCGGTAGAAGACGGCCGGAACATTGGCGGGGCAGGAGGAAGAGCCCGGAAAGGATAGAAAAATGCAGCTTGGAATACGTTTACATGATATCAAAAAGGCGCCGCTTGAGGAGCGGCTTGCCATTGCACATGAGCAGGGATTTGCCTGCGGACATCTGGCGCTGGCAAAGGTGATTTCGGAGTATCCGGTGGATGACGGTGCCCTGACGCCGGGCTATGCCATGTATTTAAAGAAGATTTTTGCAGAGAATCGGCTGGACGTGGCAGTGCTCGGATGTTACTTAAATCTTGCAAACCCGAATCCGGCAAGCCTTGCAAAGAATACGCACCGCTATCTGGCGCATATCCGGTTTGCATCGCTGCTCGGTGCGGGTGTGGTCGGCACGGAAACCGGAGCGGTGAATGAGGAATACCGTTTTGAGGAGCGCAATCATTCCGAGGAGGCGCTAAAGATCTTTATCAACAACCTGCGTCCGGTGGTTTCCTATGCGGAAAAAATGGGCGTGATCGTTGCGATCGAGCCGGTGTACAAGCATATTGTCTGCAATCCGAAGCGGGCGAGAAAGGTGCTTGACGCGATCGGTTCACCGAACCTTCAGATCATTTTCGATCCGGTCAATCTGCTTGATATTTGCAATTACAAGGACAGGGATGCTATAATAGCAGAAGCGATCGATGTGCTTGGCGAGGATATTGCGATGGTACATATCAAGGATTTTAAGGTGGAGAATAACAGTCTGGTATCGGTGGCAGCCGGAACCGGCGAGATGAACTACGACAGGATCATCCGCTTTATGAAAGAGCGCAAGCCGTATATCCATGCAACCTTAGAGAACACCGTGCCGAAAAATGCCGTGGCATCGCGCGAATACATTCAGAGATTGTGGGAGGAGTGCCATGTGGGATAGATTTTTTGATCTCGACAACGTGGTTTGGCGTACCATTGATAAAATCGGAAAGATATTTTTATTGAATCTGCTCTGGCTGATCTGTTCCCTGCCGGTGTTTACGATCGGGGCATCGACGACCGCCCTGATTTACACCAGCATGAAGCTTTCGGACAATGAAGGGTACTGGCATCAGAATTTTTTCTCGTCGTTTAAGGAGAACTTTAAACAGGCGACGGCGCTGTTTTTTATTTATCTGGCAGCGGGTGCATTCCTGGCGGGCGACTTCCTTTTGGGCGGCCGTGCCGGCAATTCCTTCGGGCAGCTGATGCAGGGAGTGGCGGCAATTCTGTTTGTACCGTATTTTCTTTCGCTCCTCTATGTGTTCGGCGTGCAGGCAAAGTTTGTGAATCCGGTCAAGGCGACGATCCGGTATTCCTTTTTTGTCGCAATGCGCAACATGAAGACGACGATCCAGCTTGCAATCTTGATGATTCTGTTTGTCTGGGTGAACACAACCACGCTGCTTGCCAATTTCCTGACGCTGATCTATGGAATCGGTCTGATGGGATATTTCTTTGGAATGTACTATAAGCATACGTTTGCCAAATATATCGAGGCGGCGGAGGAAGACTCCGCAGACGAAGAGCAGGAGCATTAGCGGACGGACACGAATCTGTTCCGACGAAAACAAACATAATGAGAAGGAATTGTCGCAATAAGCATATTGTGCTTTGTTTTGATAAGTAATATTACAGGAATACCAGAGAACAAAAAAGTTCCAGAATAAACAGACGGCGGCAAATTCTTTGGAGCAAAATTCGTGTATTTCTTCCATGCCGTGGCTGACATCAGATTCCGTGTCTCTTCCACGTTTGGACAATCCGACGGGTGCATGTCCGACACACCGGAGACAATGGGCGGACTTTCTGGTGTCCCTAATGGCACCTCTTCACAGACAATATAAAACCGCGCGAACCGAAACTCGCCGGCATCTGCTATTGAAAATAAGGCAGATGCCGACTCAGACATCGGCTTCGCGCGGTTATGTTTTGTTCAGATGTGCCAATAAGGGACACACAAAAGTCCTAAAATTGTCTGCTGGCCTGCGGACACAGTCCGTGTAGTGCTCCAAACTTGGAAAGACACGGATCATCGAGGATGCCAGTTACGGCATGGTTAGAAATACCGGATTTTGCGTTCAGAATTTGCCGCCGTATGTTTATCTGGAACTTTTAAGTATCTAATTCTTGTAATATTACTTACCAACGCAAAGCGCGATATGCTTATTGCGACAGTCCCTTTAAAGGTTCTTTCCGGTGTAAGCAGCTTTTTCTGAGTGCATTTCCATGAGAAGACGCGGAATCGTCCATCCGGCGTTTGTGGGCGTGAGTACAGCCTTGTAGTCGATGGGGGCGTCGATGCGGCGCAGTTCAAACAGCAGCTTGTCCATCCGGCGCTCGGGCAGCTGGCACATGACGAGCAGACGGTCGCGGGAGACGGCTGCCGGAGTGCTGCCAGCTTCGGGTATGCCGCAGGCAGCGGAAACGGCGGAGGCACCAGCAGGGGCATCTACGCCTAAAGCAGCCGTGAGGCTGGCGGGGACAGATGTGCCGGGAGCGGCGGGGATGCCGGCAGGAACCGCCCGGCCGGATGCGATTGCGCCGAGCGTATTGTGGTACATCGAAACGGGAATCTGCTCGCAGTGCAGTTTCAGCCGGGATGCAACCGGTTTTATCTTTTGAAATTCAGCGTCGGTAAGTCCGAAGAACAACAGTTTTTCCATAGATACCTCCAGAAATCAGATCGTAGTTTTGTCAGAGGTCATTATAACACAGATTTGCAGGAATACAACGAAAAGCAATGTGAGAAAATGTCCGGTTTTCCGGTAATTTGTGATTGCGGATATGGGGCGGATATGGTAGTATAAGGCATACCCGCTTTTTTTGAGGGGCGTCTTTTTATCAAATCATGCAGGCAGGGAAGTCCTGCTGTGCAATCAGGGCTGCTGGAGCGGTCATCAGGCGGTATCCGCCACGGAATTCATTGAGGTGTTACTTATTTTTCGGGTTTGTGGTTGACATTTTCCCGGAAGTATACTACTATTAGAACAGAAAAAACGAACATAAGTTCGCAATTCGCGCGCGGACGGTTCGCATGGAGGAAAGAGAATGGCTAAGGACGATAAACTGACAAGGGATGAGAGACCTACGACAAAGGAAGAGAAGTTAAAAGCGCTTGACGCGGCGATTTCACATATTGAGAAGCAGTACGGCAAGGGATCGGTCATGAAGCTGGGCGATAATTCTGCACACATGAATGTGGAGGCGGTTCCGACCGGATCATTGAGTCTTGATCTGGCGCTTGGAATCGGTGGTCTGCCGAAGGGACGTATCATAGAGATCTACGGACCGGAATCCAGTGGTAAGACGACGGTTGCACTGCATGCGGTGGCAGAGGTACAGAAGAGAGGCGGCATCGCCGGATTTATTGATGCGGAGCATGCGCTTGATCCGGTCTATGCGAAGAATATCGGTGTCGACATCGACAACCTCTACATATCACAGCCGGACTGCGGGGAGCAGGCGCTTGAGATCGCAGAGACGATGGTGCGTTCCGGAGCAGTCGATATTGTGATTGTGGACTCTGTGGCTGCACTGGTACCGAAGGCGGAGATCGACGGCGATATGGGAGATTCCCATGTGGGACTGCAGGCGCGCCTGATGAGCCAGGCGCTCCGTAAGCTGACATCGATTGTCAGCAAGTCGAACTGTATCGTCATTTTTATCAACCAGCTGCGAGAGAAGATCGGCGTTATGTTCGGTAATCCGGAGACGACGACCGGCGGCCGTGCGCTGAAGTTCTATTCTTCGGTGCGTCTGGATGTGCGGAGAGTGGAGGCGTTAAAGCAGGGCGGCGAGGTTGTCGGCAACCATACGCGTGTGAAGATTGTGAAGAACAAGGTGGCACCGCCTTTCAAGGAGGCGGAGTTCGATATCATGTTCGGACAGGGTATTTCCAAGGAAGGAGATATTCTCGATCTGGCGGCGGATGCCGGCATCATCAACAAATCCGGTGCATGGTATGCCTACAACGGCGAGAAGATCGGCCAGGGACGTGAGAATGCCAAGAACTACCTGAAGGAGAATCCGCTGATCTGTGAGGAAGTGGAAGCAAAGGTACGTGCAAAGTACAGCCCTGAGGAAGATGAGGCTGCAGAACAGCCGGATGAGAAGAGTGCGGGAAAGACAACAGGACGTACTCCGGAAGAACTGCCGGCAGAATAAGGATAGGAGTGCGACAGACAGATCATGCAGGAAGTCCAGGTAAAGGAAGTAGCCAGACGTGAGAAGGGACGGGTGTTTTTCCGGTTTGACAACGGAACCGAATTTACACTCTACCGGAGCGAGATCCGGGGACTGCCGCAGGCGGAGAGCACGCTTTTGATGACGGAGGATGTGTATCTGCCGGTATCACTATATGAGAAGATTCTGACGGAGATTGTCGGAAAGAGAGCCAAAAAGCGTGCACTGTTTCTGCTGGAGCGCATGGACCGCACGGAGTCGCAACTCTGTGAAAAGCTCCGCCAGAACGGTTATCCCGAGGAGTGTGTTGCGGCGGCGGTGGAGTATGTAAAGCAGTATCACTATATCGATGACCTGCGTTATGCGAAGCAGTATATCCGCTATCACCAGCAGAAGAAGAGCAGCCAGCGCTTAAAGATGGACCTCATGAAAAAGGGGGTAGGGCGGGAGCAGATTGAGCAGGCACTCGCGGAGGAGTTTGTGTCGGATGAGCGGGCACAGATTGCGGAGCTTTTAGAGAAGCGGCACTACGATGCGGCGCAGGCAGACCGCAGGGAACAGCAGCGGATGTATCAGTTCCTCATGAGGCGCGGTTTTAAGAGCAGTGATATTCTTGCAGTGATGCGCGAAGAGCATTTTTCCGACGAATTTTAAAATAAATTTCAGTACAATATCTTGTATTTTTGTAAAAATGAAATGCAATATTATGCATATTGTACAGTTATTCACTTGACATAATTCATGAAATAGAATAAAATTTATGTGTTGTAATTTATGACAGATAACGATTATGTTTTTATGTTATATGTGTTATATGTACAATGAAAACTTAATAAAGGAGGTGCTCCTGTGGAGACAGTGATTGCTGTTGTTGTTGCTATCGCAGTGACTGCCATCGTGGTCTATTTTGTTACATCTGCTTACCATAAGAAGGTGACGGAAGCCAAGATTGGGAACGCAGAAGAGAAGGCAAGAGAGATTATTGATGAGGCGGTGAAGACAGCGGAGACCAAGAAGCGCGAGGCAATGCTTGAGGCGAAGGAAGAATCCATTCGTGTGAAGAACGATCTGGATAAGGAAGTAAAAGAACGCCGGGCAGAGATTCAGCGCAGCGAGCGTCGTGTTGTACAGAAGGAAGAGAATCTGGACAAGAAACTTGAGTCAATCGAGAGACGCGAAGCGGGTTTTGCTGCAAAGGAAGAAGAGATCAACAAACAGAAAGCGCAGGTCGCAAAGCTCAATGAAGAGCGGTTACAGGAACTGGAAAGAATCTCCGGATTAACCTCCGAACAGGCAAAGGAATATCTCTTAAAAACCGTTGAAGAAGATGTAAAACTTGATACTGCAAAATTGATCAAAGAAATGGAACACAGAGCCAAGGAAGAGGCGGACAAGAAGGCAAAGGAATATGTGGTGACAGCGATTCAGAAATGTGCGGCTGACCACGTCGCTGAGACAACCATTTCGGTTGTCCAGCTTCCGAATGACGAGATGAAGGGTAGAATTATCGGACGTGAGGGACGTAATATCCGCACGCTCGAGACACTCACCGGTGTGGATCTGATTATCGATGATACACCGGAGGCAGTAATCTTATCTGGATTTGATCCGATCAGAAGGGAAGTTGCCCGCATTGCTTTGGAGAAGCTGATTGTGGACGGACGTATTCACCCGGCCAGAATTGAGGAGATGGTCGAAAAGGCACAGAAGGAAGTCGAGACAATGATCCGTGAAGAAGGTGAGGCTGCAACCTTAGAGGTTGGAGTTCACGGAATTCATCCGGAACTTGTCCGATTGCTCGGCAGAATGAAGTTCCGGACGAGTTATGGACAGAATGCATTGAAGCATTCCATCGAAGTAGCCCAGTTATCCGGATTGCTGGCTGCTGAGATCGGTGTGGATGTCAGAACTGCAAAACGTGCAGGTTTACTGCATGATATTGGAAAATCAGTAGATCATGATATGGAAGGTTCCCATATTCAGATTGGTGTGGATTTGTGTAGAAAGTACAAGGAATCACCGATTATCATCAATGCTGTGGAAGCACATCATGGTGACGTGGAGCCGGAGTCTCTGATTGCATGTATTGTACAGGCGGCTGATACGATCAGTGCGGCAAGACCTGGAGCGAGAAGAGAGACATTAGAGACCTACTCAAACAGATTAAAACAGTTAGAGGATATTTCAAACGGATTTAAGGGCGTAGAGAAGTCATTTGCTATTCAGGCAGGCAGGGAGATTCGAGTTATGGTTGTTCCAGAACAGGTCAGCGATGCAGATATGGTATTGATGGCACGTGATATTTCCAAGAAGATTGAAGCGGAAATGGAATACCCAGGACAGATTAAAGTAAATGTAATTCGTGAATCGAGAGTAACCGACTACGCGAAATAACAAAGAGAGCAGAGAAAAGTTGTCGCATAACCGAGAAATCGTGAAGCGGCAGCTTTTTTCATTTCATAGGAAATACCGTGCTGCCTTCATGTGTGAAAGCAGAACCTTCCTATGAAATAAAAAACGCTCCGCGAGGATGCGCAGCTCGCGGTAAGGAACATATCGCTTTGCGAACCGCTCACGCGCGGAGAATCCCGCAAGCGGGATTCTTTTTCAGAACGTGCGTTAGCGGCACATATCTGCAATGGTATAGATCAGATCTCTGGAATCCTCCCAGCCAAGGCACGGGTCGGTGATGGATTTGCCATAGATGTGATCGCCGATTTTCTGGTTGCCTTCCTCGATATAGCTCTCGATCATAACACCTTTTACCATGTGTTCGATATCGGAGGAAACTTGTCTGTTGTGCATGACTTCCTTTACGATGCGGATCTGTTCCTTGAATTTCTTGCCGGAATTGGAGTGGTTGACATCGACCACAGCAGCCGGATTGACGAGATCCATTTCCTGGTACATCTCGCAGAGTCGGATCAGATCTTCATAGTGGTAATTCTGTGTGGTGTTGCCGTGCTTGCTGACCGCACCGCGAAGCACAACGTGTGTGAGCGGGTTGCCGGTTGTCTCGACTTCATAGCCGCGGTATACGAAGTGGTGTGGGTGCTGTGCGGCATAGACGGAATTGAGCATGACGGAAAAGTCGCCGCTGGTCGGGTTCTTCATGCCGGAAGCCACATCAAAACCGCTCACGGTGAGACGGTGCTGCTGATCCTCGACGGAACGCGCGCCGATGGCGACATAGGACAACAGGTCTTCCACATAGCCCCAGTTCTCCGGGTAGAGCATCTCGTCGGCACAGGTAAGACCGCTTTCCTCGATCGCGCGAATGTGCATTTTGCGCATGGCGATCAGTCCCTCAATCATGTCCGGCGCTTTTTCCGGATCCGGCTGTGAGGCAATACCCTTATAACCTTCGCCTGTGGTGCGTGGTTTGTTGGTGTAGACACGCGGAATCAGAATCAGCTTGTCCGCAACATCCTCCTGAATGGAAGTGAGGCGGCTGACATAATCGCAGACGGAATCTTCGTTGTCCGCGGAGCAAGGTCCGATGATGACGAGAAAACGGGAATCTGCTCCGGTAATGACGGCGCTGATCGCAGCATCACGCTCTTTTTTTAACGCTTTCAGCTTGTCGGAAAGCGGATAGTTCTGTTTGATTTCGGCCGGTGACGGCAGTTCGTTTAAAAATGTAAAACTCATATGACATTGTGTGGATAAGGAAAAAGACACCGCACACTCCTTTCTGTTTGAATCGTAATTATCTTAGCTGATATTACAATAGATGTCAAATATTTGCATATTTATTCAGAATGGAGTAAACTGTAAAAAAAGCCGTGCATGGAAGTGGTCCGGATGAAAAAATGCAGGTATGGAAAGGGAGCAGGAACATGAAGCCATTGGAGATAAAACACCGTGTGATTGGGGGAGGGGAACCGTTGATCTGCGTTCCCGTGGTAGAGCAGGATGCACAGTCGGTGATCCGGGAGATCACGTATCTGAGTCAGAGCACCGCGGATATGATCGAGTGGAGAGTGGATGCATTCCGCGATTTTACAGATTACAATGCAATCCGGAGCGTATTTGAGGCTGTGGCGCCTCTGCTGGGGGAGAAGCTTTTCCTGTATACATTCCGTACCGCGCATCAGGGAGGCATGGCGCAGGTGAAAGCGGAACAGCTCGACGATCTGCACGATCTTGCGGCGGAATCCGGCTGTGTCGATCTGGTGGATCTGGAATTCTTTGAGGAAGACCGACCGCTCCATAAGATAAAAAGGCTGCGGGAGATGGGAGTGTCGGTCATTGCCTCACATCACGATTTTGAGCAGACGCCGTCTCCGGAAGTCATGAAGATGCTGCTGGAGAAAATGTGCGCCGGCGGAGCGGATATTGTAAAGCTTGCGGTGATGCCGCAGAATTATAAAGACGTGCTCAATCTGCTGGATGTGACGGCACAGTTTAGAGAGGAGAATCCGGATACGCCGGTGATTACGATGTCCATGGGATCGCTCGGCGGCATCAGCAGAATCAGCGGAGAGATGTTCGGCTCCTGTGTCACATTCGGCGCGCACGAAAAGCCGAGTGCGCCGGGGCAGTTCGCCATGAAAGAACTCAGACAGATGCTGGATACGATTCATGCCAGCAGCCAGATACAATAGAATTATTAAAAAAAGATAAACACAGGGAGATTGCTTGACGCAGCAATCTCCCTGTGCTATTATAATGTCTTAAATTATGTAACAATGTTAATAATTAACAAGGTGGTGAAATATGGAAGAATTGTATGCGGGTTTATTTCGGGCGATGAACCGTTTCGGAAAACTACGGATCGGAGATCTGTTTTCCGATATGACAAAAAGCGACGGCATGATGCTTTGGGCAATTTCACAGCTGAATCAGGAAAAAGGCGGAGGAAGAGTCACGGTGTCCGAATTGGCGGAGAAGCTTCATACCAAGAATTCTGCGGTATCAAGAACATTAAAGAATCTGGAGGATCATGGGTGGATCTGCAGAATGACAGATCAGAATGACCGCCGCAATACCTGTGTCGCTCTGACGGAGAGTGGGGAGGACATGCAGCAAAATATGACATGCACCATGCAGGAATTTGGCAGGGCAGTCATTTCGCAGATGGATGAACAGGATCTCAAAAAACTCATAGTATGCCTGGATGAATTATATGACATTGCAGCAGAAGAAATCGAGAAGAGAAGTATGCGAAACAGAAAGGAAGGACAACATGGGAAAGATTTTTAAAAATATGATTCCATACTGGAAACCGCTGATCCTGGTGTTATTGCTGTTGTTTGTGCAGGCGTGGTGCGATCTGTCACTGCCGGCATACACATCGGACATTATTGACGTCGGAATTCAGAATCAGGGAATAAAACACATCCTGCCGGAGGCATTGACGCCGGAGGAGTATGAGAAGGCAGAACTTTTGATGACGGATGAAGAGACGGCATCCTGGGAGAAAAGCTATGCGTTAAATGGCAGTGTGTACGAGCGGAATGTGACCGGGGAAGAACGGCTGGAGGAACTGGATGATACGTTTCTCGTACCGCTTCTTATGAATTATCAGATGTCTGCTATGGAGGAAAGTACATTTAAGAAACTGATGGCAGAGCAGATGCATACAGATGAGTCTGCGCTGGACGGAATGACGATCGAGCAGATCGGTGCGTCCATGGGCGTGGAATTAAAAACATTTGAAAAAGAGACGCAGAACGAGGACGGAAATACGACGACAGTCACCTGTGTGGATATGAGAGATCTGCTGCAGGCGATGGTATCCGGCGGCATGCTGGAAAAAGGCCAGCTTTTATCAATGCGCGGGGAACTCAACTCGATGCTCGATGCCATGGGCAGTTCGCTTGTCAAATCGATGGGCGTGGCGTACGCGGCAGGCTGCGATGCGGCGGCAGGCGTGGATGTGGAAGCAATTCAGAAGTCTTATCTGTGGAAAGCCGGTTTGAAAATGGTGGGAATGGCTCTGATTATGGGGATTGCCACGGTCTTAGTCGGCTTTATCGGCGCCCGCATCGGTGCAGGAATCGGACGTGATCTCCGCGGAAAAATATTTAAAAGGGTGGTAAGCTTTTCCAATGCCGAGATGGATCGTTTTTCAACAGCTTCATTAATTACCCGGAGTACGAACGATATCCAGCAGATTCAGATGACATGCGCGATTCTGATCCGTATGGTAGCTTATGCGCCGATCCTTGGAATCGGCGGAATCTTAAAGGTACTGCAGACCGGTGCCGGTATGGGCTGGATCATTGTGCTTGCAGTGCTTGTAATTCTGGGATATGTGATGGTTCTGATGGCGGTTGCGATGCCGCGTTTTAAGCTGATGCAGAAACTGGTGGACCGCATCAACCTCGTGGCGCGTGAAATCCTGACAGGACTTTCGGTCATCCGGGCGTTCGGCAGGGAGAAAAAAGAGGAGCAGCGTTTTGACGATGCGAACCGCGATCTGACGAAAACCATGCTTTTTACAAACCGCGTCATGACATTTATGATGCCGGGAATGATGATGATCATGAATGTGCTTACGGTTGGAATTGTGTGGTTCGGCGCACATAAGATTGATCAGGGAACCATGCAGGTCGGCTCCATGACGGCGTTTATCACGTATGCGATGATGATTGTCATGGCATTCTTAATGCTCGCGGCAATGTCGATTATGCTTCCGCGTGCGGCAGTGGCTGCGGAGCGTATTGATGAGGTCATCCGCACGCAGTCCTCGATCGCGGAACCAATGCAGCCGGAGAAAATAAAAGAACACCACGGCGTGATCTGTTTTTCCCATGTGAACTTCCGCTACCCGAACGCGCAGGAGGATGTGCTCTCGGACATTGACTTTGTTGCGGAGCCGGGAAAGACGACGGCAATCATCGGCAGTACCGGCTGCGGAAAGTCAACACTGGTGAACCTGATTCCGCGTCTCTACGATGTGACGGGCGGAAGCATTACCATGGACGGCATTGATATCCGGAAGCTTGCCATGGCAGAACTTCGGGAGGAGATTGGTTTTGTACCACAGAAAGGAGTATTGTTTTCCGGTACCATCGCATCGAATTTAAGATTCGGCAAGGATGATGCGACCGATGAACAGATCCGGGAAGCGGCAGAGATTGCGCAGGCATCGGATTTTATCGCGGAGAAAAAAGAGGGATACGACAGTGCCATTGCACAGGGCGGAAGCAATGTGTCGGGAGGTCAGAAACAGCGTCTTGCCATCGCCAGGGCGATCGCAAAGCAGCCGCAGGTTTTTATCTTTGACGACAGCTTTTCCGCACTGGATCTGAAGACGGATGCCGCACTGCGCCGGGCACTTGCCAAAAAGGTTGCCGACAAGACGGTGATCATCGTCGCGCAGCGGATCAGCACGATCCTGCATGCAGATCAGATTCTGGTATTAAACGATGGACGCATTGTCGGAAAGGGAACACACGAGGAACTGCTTCGCGACTGTGAAACTTATCGTGAGATCGCGAGATCCCAGATGTCGGCAAAAGAGCTTGGAATGGAGGAACAGGAGGTGTCTGTGAATGAGTAACGGAAATGAGACGGCAAAAGGAATGGGCAGACGCCGTGGACCGATGGGCGGACGCGGTATGGCGCCGGGAGAGAAGCCGAAGGATTTAAAGGGAGCCATCGGAAAACTGGCATCCTATATCCGGCATTTTAAGTTTGCAATCGTTATTGTTGCAGTATTTGCGGCGTGCTCCACGGTATTCAGCGTAATCGGACCAAAGATTCTCGGAAAAGCGACGACAGCGCTCTCGGAAGGACTGATGGCGAAGATCCGCGGAACAGGCGGAATAGATTTTACTTATATAGGAAAGATTCTGCTGTTTGTATTGGGTCTGTATCTTCTCAGTGCACTGTTTTCGTTTGTGCAGGGCTGGATTATGACCGGGGTGACCCAGAAGATCTGTTACCAGCTCCGGAAGGAAATCTCGGAGAAGATCAACCGGATGCCGATGAAGTATTTTGAGAGCCGTACCTACGGTGAGGTGCTTTCCAGAATCACCAACGATGTGGATACCTTAGGACAGGGACTCAACCAGAGTATCACCACGATCATTACCTCGGTTGCGACACTGATCGGTGTATTTATCATGATGCTCAGCATCTCGCCGCTTATGACGCTGATTGCACTTGTGATTCTGCCGATCTCCGCAGGATTGATTTCCTTCGTTGTGAAGAAGTCGCAGAAATACTTTAAGAATCAGCAGGAATATCTGGGACATATCAACGGACAGGTGGAGGAGATCTACGGAGGACATCTGGTCATTAAGGCATTTAACAGAGAGCAGGATACGATCGAGGAGTTTGATGCGACGAACCAGCAGCTGTATGAATCGGCATGGAAGTCACAGTTCCTCTCCGGTATGATGCAGCCGATCATGATGTTTGTCGGAAATCTCGGATACGCGGCCGTTGCGCTGAGCGGCGGACTGCTCGCCATCCGGGGAACGATCACAATCGGAGATATTCAGGCGTTTATCCAGTACGTGAAAAGTTTCACACAGCCGATCCAGCAGATCGCACAGGTCATCAATCAGGTGCAGTCGATGGCGGCGGCTTCGGAGCGTGTGTTTGAATTCCTGAATGAGGAGGAAGAAGACCAGTCCGTGGAGAATCCTTGTGATATTTCCAAGGTGACAGGCGCGGTATCGTTTGAGCATGTTCATTTCGGCTACCAGCCGGATCAGACGATCATTCACGACTTCAGCGTAAATGTGGCTCCGGGACAAAAGATCGCCATTGTCGGACCGACAGGCGCCGGAAAGACCACCATGGTCAAACTTTTGATGCGTTTTTATGATGTAAACAGCGGCGCGATCTGTCTTGATGGTCACGACGTGAGAAGTTTTAACCGGCGGGATCTGCGTGAGGCATTCGGTATGGTGCTTCAGGATACCTGGCTGTTTCAGGGAACGATCATGGAAAATATCCGTTACGGCAGGCTGGATGCGACGGATGAGGAAGTCATTGCCGCAGCGAAGGCAGCGCACGCCGATCACTTTATCCGCACACTGCCGGGCGGTTATCAGATGGAGTTAAATGAGGATGCAAGCAACGTCTCACAGGGGCAGAAGCAGCTTCTCACCATCGCCAGAGCGATTCTTGCAGACAACAAGATCCTGATTCTTGACGAGGCGACGTCGTCGGTTGATACGCGCACAGAGGTGGCGATCCAGAAAGCGATGGATCACCTGATGAAGGGACGTACCAGCTTTGTCATCGCACACCGCCTGTCGACCATACGCGATGCGGATATGATCCTTGTCATGAAGGACGGCGACATTGTAGAGCAGGGCAGACACGAAGAACTGCTCAAGAAGCAGGGCTTTTATGCGAACCTGTATAACTCGCAGTTCGAGGAGACCGTGGCGTAAGAGACGGCACGCCCCAAAAGCGTACTGCCGTACGGCAAGGATGGGGATAAGGGATATTCTGAAAAACCGATACCGGAAAGTTCCGGATAGAACAGACGGCGGCAATTCTGACCGCAAAATCCGGTATTTCTA
>ERZ773164.168-NODE-168-length-75722-cov-13.772305_pt1 | contig 75722 bp, 125 predicted proteins | sample MGYA00511917_ERZ773164 | MGnify/ENA primary metagenome ERZ773164 (study PRJEB29015, sample SAMEA2737847) | human gut metagenome | biome: human gut; feature: human-associated habitat; material: faeces | place: China | collected 2012 ...
CTGAGCCAGCTGACGGCAGAGCTTGTAAAGCAATGTTTCAGCGGACATAAAACATGCTGAAAGGAGAGAGGACATGGCAATTAGATACGTAGATAGCAATACAATAATGGATTTGGGAGAAAAAATCCGATTTAAAAGTAAAGTAGAGCCGGTATGCGGTGTAGACATCCCTTTTTCCATCATTTCAGCGGATTACGAATTGATTTTCGTTGATACAGATGCTGAAACAGAGACTGTAGAAGATCAAGGAAATTGCAATATCAACGAGCATACGCTAGATGCGTTAATTGAGCCACAAAAAACAGGAATCTATTGTCTGAGATTCATATATAAAATTGCAGATGAAACGTGGGTAGATAATTATAAAATCAAAGTGAAAGGGTGACATGCATGGCAGATGCAAACATTTATATAGCCGGTGCAAGCATAAGCCCTACATCAGTTCAGACAGGGGCGAAATATGCGATTGCTGTTGATGTTCGGAATGTCCAGTATGTATTAGGCACAAGTGATGGCTCAGCACTTGCCACTTCTGATGGTTCGATGCTGAGAGTGAAAGAATAGAGGTGATTATATGGCAGAATCATTAAAAACAATATTAATGTCGGCACTGGCTTCGAAAGCAACGCCGGCAGAAAGTGACACATTGATAGTTGGAGAAGGGAATGTATTAAAAAAAATATCGTTCTCACAATTATTTACATACCTGAAAGACAAGCTAGGCATTAATACATTAAACACGAAGATAACTTTTGTAAATCAAGTTTATAAAGGTACTGGAGCAGGACATATCTATATTAATCCACCAGATACTAACAATGATTATTACTTAATAGGAGCTACTAATGCGGATTGGAACGCTTGTCCAGTTAGTATAGTTGCTGTAAGTAAGCAAAATTCTACTCATATAGTGCATTTTACGGGTAACATTGCAACTGGTAAATCTGTTCGAATACTCAGTATGTGGACACAAGCTAAATATATAACTTTTAAATCATAATATAATTTATGCTCGTATAAACATTAAATCTGCTATATAATTACCTGCTGATACAAACCCATTACAAACAATATTATAGCCATTTGATGAAACGCCTACTGCGCAAATAAGAGCTTTGTTATCTCCCGAACCAATAACACCAATATTTTGATTATTTGTTGATACTTTTACTGGTAAGGTCAGAAGAACTGTCCCATTTTGTATACCAGAAGCAGTAAGTGAATTAAATCCAATATGGAGATATAAAAAGCTATCGTTATATATACAATATGTTTGTCCAGTTTGCAAATATCCGCCACCATTATATGTTTTTAATGTAACATTTTTATTATTTATCTTCGTGTTTAGCATCTGTACCTATGCTTTATAATTAAGGTACGGGAGGTGCTGATAATGGAGTCAAGGCAAATGATCATACAATCAGTAATGCAAGTATTAAAGAGCAAAGTGGATCAGGAGACACTGGATATAGTGCAAGATGCGCTTACGATCGAACTGAATCGTTATGAAGTCCAGGAACGAACAACAGAACTATCGGTGGTAGACAATAGTGCTGTAGGAATGTTACGCAGGTATATTGCTACCAAAAGAATCGAGGGCAAAGCAGAGTTTACACTGAAAAGATACTGGGAACAGAACCTACAGTTAATATGCCAAGAATCCGAGCAGCACCATAAGGCTCTTATTTTTGCACAAATTTGCGCCGGCGCAATGCCGAGAAAGGACAAGAATATGGAATTAAAAGGAATTGACGTATCATCGTGGCAAGGAAAACCAGATTGGCCAAAAGTATCGAATTCTGGAGTTAAGTTTGCAATTTTGAGAATTCATCAGAAATCCGGCACAGATGCATCATTCGAACACAACTACAAGGGCTGTAAATCCAATGGAATTCTTATTGGTGGATATAAGTACAGCTATGCTTTAACATCGGCACAAGCTATCGAGGAAGCTGAGAACGTAATTTCTGTTCTTGGTGGACGTGGACTTGACTTTCCAGTATTCTACGATCTGGAATGGGCACAGCAAAGAAGTCTCGGAAAACAGGCTATCGAGAATATTGCAGTAGCGTTTCTGACCAGAATCAAGAAAGCTGGTTATAAGGCCGGTATCTACTGTAATCTGGACTGGTATAATAACGTTCTGTCAGATGCTTTGAAGCAGTATGATTGTTGGATTGCTCGTTATCCAGCAAGCGACAATGGTTCTGTGCAGGAAAGATTACGTCCGAATGTCGGTGTAGGCTGGCAGTATTCCAGCAAAGGAAAAGTTCCAGGAATCAGCGGAAATGTTGATATGGATGTGTTCTACAAAGACTACAGAGATTCTAACCAGAAAGGAGAAACTAAAATGGTAAAAATCAGTAACTGCGGACATGATGAAAGAGGAAGATATGCAGGTGGGAAAGCAGGAGATCAGACTGGTACAGAATATCAGATCATGAACTGGTACAGCAGACCGTGGCTCTGTGTTCTAAGATTCAATGACGCTAAAATCGCAGCCATGATCGCAGACATGGCGACAAAAGCGGCACAGAACAATCTCATCGGATACGATCAGGGCACTGCCGGAAACAGCAATGACCGGTATTCGTTCTGGCGGCACTTAAAGGCAAGTAACTACGATCCGGCGCAGATCACAATAGCTTGTGAATCTGACTGTAGTGCAAGTACAGCTGCAATCGTTAAGGGTGCTGGATATCGCCTAAATAATGCAAAACTGAAAGCAGTAAGCATCTATCTGACAACGCGAAACATGAGACAGGCATTGAAGAATGCAGGGGCGAAAGTACTGACGGATAGAAAGTATCTGACATCCGGTGACTATCTAAAGGCAGGAGATATCCTCCTGAATGATAACCACCACGTGGCTATCGCTGTTACCACTGGCGCAAAAGCAAGTACGCTTTCAATGCCAACTATTCTGTCTAAAACTCCGAAGTGGGTGGGAAAGGTAACTGCAAATACACTTAATGTCCGCACATGGGCAGGAACAGAGTATGCACAGCTTAAAAGCTATCCTACACTTGCAAAAGGCAATTTAGTTGATGTATGCGATACCATTAAAGCCAAAGATGGAGCATCTTGGTACTATATCCGCATTGCCGGAAAGTATTTCGGATTTGTTTCCACGAAATATATTTGCAAAGTGTGATAAATGTGATATAATAAATATACCATAATTCAACTCCTCCCCAGAGTTTAAGCATGGACTCAAAAAAAGAGATGGTCTGTTTCTTCCTTGACAGACCATCTCTTTTGCTTCACTTAATAATGTATTCCCAATATTGATTTTTAATATCCGCATATCCGTTCTTACGAACCAACACTTTATCCCCGGAAAACATCGTAAAATCAGAATCCAGCTTTTGCACATAATCCATGTTTACAACAAATGACTTATGGCAACGCAAAAACCGTTTATCAAGGTAAGGCTCAACCGACTTTAAAGTTGCATACATACTGTGCATAATCCCGTTCGTGCAATGAACAAAAACTTGCTTATCCCGTGCTTCGAGGTACTCGATTTTGTTCAATGGAATCCTTATAATGCAATCTCTGTGTCTGATTGTGAGCATCTTGTGTTTCATATCACTCAAGGTATTGTCAATCATAGAAAACATTCTTCCGTGTTCATTTCCCTTGATGATATAATGCGTAAATTCAACATCCAACGCATCAAAAACAAAATCCTTGTGAGCTGTCCAGAAAGCAATTTTGCCCTTATATCCACACTCTCGGAGTTCTTTGGCAATATCCACGCCATTTTCGTTTTTAAGTATTACATCCAAGACAATCATATCAAACCATTTTCCGTCCTTAACATCATCTATCAAGGGTTCCCCACTGAAATAACCGTCTATCGTATAATTCCGGTCACCGTTTTGCTTCAAAAACGGTTCAATCCGATGCTTAAAATACTCAACCTGTAGTTCACAATCGTCACAAATAGCAATTTTCATAGTAATCACCTTCCGTTTATCGCCTACGCTTCAACTTTCATCAGATTATCCTCATCTAATCAATTAATTATGGTAATATAGTAGCACTGAAACGGAAATGTGTAAATAGTTCAGCAGAAGTTCGAAAAAAATCGACATCTTAATACGTTGGTACAGCCTGCCAGATTACTCTGGGGAGGAGATGTGATCGTGAATGCAGGTTTTACCATAAAACGAGCCGGGGAGTAAAATCCTCGGCTCTTTGCTTTACAATGAATTATTTTTGATATGAAATTAAGTCTGTAGTATATTCGTTATCATATTCTGCTAATGGACGAATCGTTAATGCGAAATCTACGTTTGACACATCGGAAATTCCGTTTGCTGTAAGAAAATCATCTGTAGGAGTTAGGGTCACAAGAGTTTTGCAACCATCTAATAAATACTGATTGAATATTTCATAACTATCTGACATTGTAAAATCGTTATAAGTCTCAGAAGTTACATCGTATGCGAAATACTGTCCAGTAGTGTTTGTGATACAAAATGTGAAGCTGTTACCCTCTGAGGAAATGAAATCGACACTAATGCCGTTCTGGTTATACAAGTTCTGTGCACTGTCAAATACAGGAGAAGAAACCACAGTAGTTCCAGTTACGTCAGCGTGAATCTGACCGCTGTCAAAAGCCTTGAAGCTCTTTGTATTGTCGTAAGCCCACAAGAGAACGTCAAAGCTATCTACTTCGTCCATCTGGTAGTCTTTGAAGAAATCTTTATTTTCCCATGTATCTATCAGCTCCAAAGTAGAATTCGCTTTCTTTCCGGGTGCTACATCAGAGGAGTTTATGCCATACTGATCGCCGCCTGCCATAATACCGTTTATGGCATAAGCATAAGGAGCTATGCCTAAATTTAAATTAGAATTGTTTTCGATATACAGTCCTATAGTGCCTGTGGACGGGGAATCGGTTAATCCTTTTGTTTCAACATGAATGCCGTTCTCTTCGTATAGTACAAAATCTTCCGCAAAAACATTGGATGGCATGGATGCAAGCAAAATGCTTGACAGCCCAATACTAGCTAGAAACTTTACTTTCTTTCTCATAAAAATATTTCCTCCTTAGTAAAATTTGCATATATTATACCGCAAGATTCAATAATAGCATAGTCAAAACCGAAATGTTTTTCATATTTTTATCCATTAAAAATGCAGTTTTATCGTTTTTCCCGATTAATTTGCACAAAAAGTGGTATAACTAAATACATAAATTATAGACTAAAGAGGTATATATTATGAGGAAGATTAAGAAATTGCTGATCGCAGCAGGAGTAATTCTCTTTGCCAACTACATAATTCACTTGCCAATGTGCGTGAAAGACTATGCCAATAAGGATTTTGGTATATACTCAACCCAAACTATGCACAAGCATTCAACGCTTACTATGAGTGCGGTTTTGAAACCGGCGTCTAAATCTACGCTCAAATTCTACATTTCACCGTACAAATCAGATTTTATCTTTGACTACACAAATAATTTCTATGCGATCATAAATATTCCAGTCTATCTCTGGCAGTTTGCAAGGGCGAATATTAATCCATGTGTCCTGTTTCATTGGATCTGCGGAAAATATGATAAAAATAAATGTTCGAATGCATATTTTCTACTGTCCAGACATATACTGTAGTAAAGTTTCGATTGGGAGGGCTACTATGGATTACAAAGAAAAAATTATTGAATTGCTGGATAAAGTTAAAACAGAAAATACTTTTAAAAGAGTATATAAATTGTTAGAGTATTTATACTTGAAAGAAAAGTAACTAAAAATTGCCGCACCCATGAAAATAGGTGCGGCATTCTAATTATTCTGTTTTTAAATCATCTGGAGAAGCAGAGAAATAATATTCAAATTCGGAACTATCATACTTAGAACCCATCATTTCATTCAGCTTATCGGCAATTGATTCGCCCATTTCCTCTCCAAATTCAGAATCTTCAACTTTTGTTCTTTTATATTCCGCAAAAATATTTCCCCAATCGTCCTGTGTTCCAGCGTAGTAAATCTGAATAAGATCGCCATTTTCTTTAGGACTTAAATAAGACAATGCTTTGTCGGTTACATTCTCCATGCTTTTTGGGAAAAATACTTTTTGAACATCACAGGAATTAAAAATAGCGTCATATATCTCAGTTATTCCTTCTTGGAAAATGATGGATTCAACATACGAATTTCCGATTCCAACCTGAAAATCCGATAAATCTGTTGCATAGTCTGTTCCGTCAATATTGTATGTCGGAAGAATTTCTAAAACCTTGCATTTTCCATCATATCCATGTAATTTCACAGTGCTTCCTTCGATATCATAATCGAAATCACTGATTGTGCCATATTTTTCAGAATCATCTTTCTTTACTTCAACACCAGTAACACCCCCGGCATAAACTGGAATGGGAACCCCTAAAATAGTAAAAGAACAGATTGTCACTAATAGTTTCTTCTTCATTTGTAATTCCTCCTTAGTATTTGAATATGAATATATTATACCATTGGCGACAGAAATAATATAGGAGAATATAAAGAAAGACCAGAGATTTTTTATTCCCCGGTCTTTCTTTTTTTAATTATTTTCCAGTTCGTTAAGGATTTCTTCGAGTTGCTTCCAATGTTCATCGCTGAGCTTGGCAAACTTCACAAGGATTTTCTTTGCAAAGTCGTTGTCGCCGGTCATAACTGAATCTACGATAGCCTGCGCATCGCTATCGTCGTCTCGGAACATGCTTCCAGTTCCGTTCACGAGCCAGTCATAGGAAACATTGTAAGTATTACAAATCAGCTTCAAAAAATCTTCGTCGGGATTTGTTCTTCCAAGCTCTATGTTTTCGATTTTTCCGCGACTTTTTAATCCGAGTTTTTTAGCGAAATCTTCTCTTGAAAGTCCTAAATACTTACGCAACTCTTTCAATCGCTCATCCATTTTATAAACCTCCTTTCATTATTTTATGATAAAAGTATAACATTTTATAATTACGTTGTCAACGTAAAAATATTTAAAAATACGTTGACAATGCGTTACAAACGTGATAATATACATTTACAACGTAATTAACTATGGGAGGTGAACAAATGTCAGAGGAAAAGCGACAGCTCATTAGAGATGTAACAACAAGAATCAATAAACTTCCAGAAGATAAGAAACATTATATTTTGGGATATATGAATGGAGTTGCTGATACTGTTGAGAGCAATCCCCAGAAAAAAGGCGGAGGCATGGAAAGGAAATAAATGGACTGTTTACAGATTTTTAACTCAAAAGATTTCGGCCAAATACGGACAGTAGAAATTAACGGAAAGCTATATTTCGTAGCAAATGATGTGGCAAGAGCACTGGGATACAAAAGACCGGCAGATGCAGTTACGGCACATTGCAAGGGGTCGGTAAAGCACCGATGCCTTACTGACGGAGGAGAGCAGGAATTAAAAGTCATTCCAGAAGGAGATATATACCGCCTCACTACTCGGAGTAAACTTCCGTCAGCAGAGAAATTTGAATCATGGGTATTTGATGAAGTTGTTCCATCTATCCGAACGAACGGTGGTTACATTGTCGGACAGGAAACACTCTCTGATGATGAGTTGATGGCAAAAGCAATTCTTGTAGCACAAAAGAAAATTGCAGAAAGAGACCAGCTTATCGAAGAACAGAGACAGCAGATTAGCGTCAAGAATCAGATAATCGGAGAACTTAAACCGAAAGCCGATTACTACGATGAAATCTTAAAGAATCCAGGACTGGTAACAATCACCCAGATTGCAAAGGATTACGGAATGTCTGGCAAAAAGATGAATGATATCTTGCACGACTTGGGGATCCAGTACAAGCAGAGCGGTCAGTGGTTGCTGTATGACAAGTATTCAAAGAATGGGTACACACATTCAGAAACTGTAGATATTGTCAGGTCAGATGGAAGACGTGATGTGAAGATGAACACCAAATGGAAACAGAAGGGTAGAATTTTTCTTTACAACATGCTCAAAGAAAAAGGCATTGTTCCAATGATTGAGCAGGAAAATGCCCAGATGACAATGTAGGAGGCGAATCAAAATTAAAAACTTCATATATGAATTATTTTTCAAGAAAAGATATTCGGTAATTGATATAGTGAGCATTTGCGTTGGAATTGTTATCGGAATCCATATTTTCGATAGGCTTGTTTAAAAAAATGTTTTCAAAATAACTAGGAGGTGAAAAATGAAAGCATTAAAGCAAATTTTTAAAAAAATATTCGCACCGCAGATTGTAAGAATCCCAGATAAAACAAGAGTAATTTGCTTTTCAAAAAATGGGAAACAGTACTTGAAAGTATTCAATACAGAAAACGGTGCAAACATTTGTTTCCAAGTGAAATCCATCGATTATGCAAACAGCGATTTAAAAGATGAATACCACCCGGAAACAATGTTCAATGAAATCGAAAGTGATCAAAGCGTTACGATTTTGAACCAATAGGTATAATCGTTACATTTCGAACACTTAGGGATGGTTTTACCGGACTTTACAGTTCTCTTAGAACCACAGTTATTACATACAAACACTGAGGTTTCAGAAACTTTTTCACCGGACTGATGAAAACCATCTATATGTGGTAATAATAGCAAACTTTTATCTCCTTTCGATTTACTAGGCATGGCAGTGCCTGTACTTACATTATAAAGAGATAAGAAGCCAAACTCAACAGAAAGGAAGCAATATGACGGAAGAAACAAATGCATTACTCAAACAGATTTTAGAAGAGCTTAAAGCTATTCGGAAAGAAGTTGCCCCTACGAGAACAAAAAAAGTAACGCACACGGCAAATATTGACGGGAAGACAATTGCCGAATGCGTTACCGATGGAATTCAAAACGCTTTATACGGGAAACGAGCGTTTAATCCGAAAGATTCTGAATAGCAAAATCATATGCACGTTTTAAATATTGAATTTCGTCATTTGACATAGAAGTATTTCCAGCCAATGGAGCTTCTCTTCTGTCAAGAACGTATTCATTTAATTTAGACTTTGCATAAGTAATTGCTAAATCATGAACTATTTGTTCTTTATCCATAATACACACCTCCCTTCGAGGGAGATTATACCGCAGAAAGGAAGTCAGTATGAAAAAAGAAGAAATAAATGAGTTTATGAATATGACATTACAGGAGAAAAAAGACAAAATTATTGAAATAATTCGCGAGATTCCAGAAGATTCTCCGATTCACAAGGAACTGTACGAAACACTGAAAAGAGAAATGGAGGAAAAATAGAATGATCAAATGTGAAGGCGGGAAAGTTGAATTAGAAGAAGATGCAAATAAGTTGCTTTCTGAATTAACCGCGATATGCAGGGGACTAAGAGTTTTCCTTGTGAAAGAAGGATATTCCAAGGAAAAAGCCGATGAACTTGTTTCTGAATCAGCTCAGATGGGGTTGTGGACAGACGAAAAAATACAAGAAGAACTTGACAGATTAAGGACAGAAACGCTTAGAACGTTTGCGGAATTAATATTGGGGAGAAAGATTTTTGAAGGAGGAAAAGAGAATGATTAAAAGTAAAGATGGAGCAGTTGAGGTAAAGGGAAGTACAACAGTTTTAATGACTGATTTGTCAATGATTATTAAATCGTTGAGAGAGACTTTTGAGGAAGAAGATATTCCAAAGGAAACAGGAGATAAACTTATCAGAAAGGCTGTAGACGTTGGGTTCTGGACGGAAGATAAGCTTGACAAGGAACTTTCCAATATGCGAGCGGAAGTACTTGGAAAACTTATGGGATTAGCATTGTCGTCAATCTGGGGAGGGACAAAAGATGAATAAAAATACTTATGAGCCAGAAACCCTCGAAGAGGAATTTGCTTTACTAGCCGGCAGGCTTACAGCTTTGGAAGCGGTTTTAAATGCTAATGATAGCACATTCATTGATAAAAAGTATGTAGCTGCGATCATGGGGATTAAATATTTCGAGGGGGATTCCGATAAGAAAGAAGAGTGAAACGCCCCGGAGGTGACGCAACACCTACCGGAGCACGTATCTAACTTAATTTAGGTAAGTTAAATACAGGTAAAGTATAACATACCTTCCTGTATTTGAAAAGAAAATTTATACCAGGAGGGCATTTTTTATGTCTAAAATCACAAAACACACCGAAAACGCAACTAAAAACCAGAGCCTTGCAAGCGAAATCATCGCAGATCAGGCAACAAAAACAAAACGTCTGGAAGTCGCAGTTGTAGCGCTGTCAGTAGCTTTACTTGCAACAGTAGCAACTAAAAGAAAGAAGTGAGGGATATGAGAAAAAGAATGTATTTTATCGGAGTGATGGCACAGGTTGGAACATTTTCCACGATTACATTATTGCTCTGGTGGATGACGGAAATGGATGTACTTGAGCTGCTCTGCATAAGTGCAATGGTATCTTCAATGGTATCCCTTCCTATTTTATGCAGCTAGAAAGGTGGGTAAACGGAGTTGAATAAGCTTTTGGAAAACAATCAGGTAACACTGGTTGGAGAAATTAAAACAGAATTTGAATTTAGCCATGAAGTATATGGTGAAAAATTTTACCGATTCGAACTTAGCGTAGAGCGATTTAGCGGAACGAAAGATGTTCTTCCGGTTGTAGTTTCTGAGAGACTCATTGATGTGAAACAGAACTATACAGGAGAAATGATGGAAATTCAAGGGCAGTTCAGATCGTTCAATAAGCACGAAGAAAATCACAGCAGATTGCTTCTTTTTGTGTTCGCAAGAGAAGCAAAATTCATGGACAAAGACGCACTTCCAGTTAATCAGATTCTTCTGGATGGTTTTACTTGCAAGAAACCAGTATACAGAACAACACCTAATGGAAGAGAGATTGCAGATGTACTTCTGGCGATAAATAGATCATACGGCATATCTGATTACATACCATGCATCTGCTGGGGCAGAAATGCAAGATACATGGGAACCTGCGGAACCGGCACACATATTATTTTACAGGGAAGAATCCAGAGCAGAGAGTACAACAAAAAAGTCGGAAATCAGGTCGAGAAGAAAACAGCCTATGAAGTGTCGGCTTATTGGGTGGAGGATAAAACAGTATGAAAACAGTAGAATTGAAACAGCTTAACATTGAAAACTACAAGAAGTTTGAGTCTGCGGAGTATCAGTTTGCACCACGAACGATGGTGTCCGGTAGGAACCGTCAGGGTAAAACAACGTTGATGGACGCATATTTTGATACACTGACCGGAAAGCTTGCAGACGGTACATCTCCGAATAATGTCAGAAGAAAAGAAGACGGAGAAGAAGTTGAGGGTGTCGTATCAAGAGAACTCACACTTCTGATTGATGGAGAGGAAACCGTGATCCGTAAGGAAACGAAGAAAGGTAAATCTTCCAGTACCACAAAATATCAGGTTGATGGGTTTGATTACAACCAGACGAAGTATAAGGAATTTTTAAAAGGAATATCAGACTCAGAAACCATTATGATGTGTAGTAATGCCAGAGTATTCCTTAATGAACTTCGAAAATCAACAGCAAGTGCCAGAGTAATGCTTGAAAAGATGGCAGGGTTCAATGCGGATAAAGTATTACAGGACAATCCAGAAGTTTCGGAAATCATCAAGAATCATTCTGTCGAGGAAGTTGTGAAAAAACTCAATAGAGACAAAAAAGACTTCCAGAAGAAAATTGATGCCAAAAAGGTTGAAATTGATACCGTAAAGAAACAGGGAACACCAGATTTTACCATTCTTGAAGAAAAGAAGAATGCCGTGCTGGATAAACTGAATGGTCTTCTTGAAAAAGAAAAGCTACTAAATGAAACCAATAAAGCATATGACGAGCTCTGCTACGAGATTACAGGCCTCAAGAAATCCAGAGATGCGATCATTTCAAATGCAGCAGAAGCATTACAGGAAGAAAAGAGAAAAATCGTTTCCTTATTAAATGACAGGCGATTCAAGCAGAAACATGAAGAAGAAAATCTCCGAATTCTGGGAAATTTCCTTGCGACCGCTGAGAAACCAGAACGAATTCAGCAGAGAATTACGGTTTTGCAGGAGAAATATAAACAGACGTATGCGTCCACATTTGATGAAACAGCTTTAAATGCAATACAGAATGAAAAATTTGATCCTGAATCAGCTATTTGCCCGACCTGCGGACAGGCACTTCCGGAGGAACAGGTTGAACGTCTTAAAACTGAATTTGAACAGAAGAAACAGGAAAGAATCCATGCAGAGTTTGCGAAAAAAGAGCAGTTTAAAGCAGACAAACAGCAGAAACTTAAAGACATTACAGAAGAAGGCAATTCCGAAGTAGCCAGAAGAAAAGAAGTTGAGGAAAAGCGCAAAGACATCGAATCGCAGATTGAGCAGACAAAGAAAAATATTTCTACTCTAGCATCTGAGATTGCACAGAAAAATCATGAATTAGAGAAGCTTCCGTCAGAGCCAGATATGTCTGGAAACGAAGAGTATCAGGCAGTTGTAGCAGAAATCCAGAAGAAACAGGAACAGCTTGACGGACTGACTAATAATTCTGAGGAAAATGCAGCAGTTCAGGCAGAAAGAATGTCTGCTGAAAAGGAACTTACAGGAATCGAAACAAAAATTGAGATGGCAAAACAGGCAGTTCAGAAACAGACAGAAACACTTGAACAGCTGAACACAGAACAGAAAGAGTTAGGTCAGGAAGATTCCGATATTCAGCAGAAACTTGACATGTTGAAAGAATTTTCCATCAAAAAAAATCAGGCACTGGCAGAAGCTATCAATCCACTTTTCAAGCACTTTCAGTTTCAGTTTTTGGACTATACGCAGGACGGTGAGCCGGTGGAAGTTTGCAAGATGATTTGTGACGGAATCGGATATTTTGATGGATTGAATCACTCTGATCAGATTCTTTGCAACATTGACCTCGTGACTGGTTTGCAGGAATTGAACGGCTTAAACTTGCCAATTTGGGTTGATGATGTTGAAAGTGTGAATGCTGACAGAATACCAGATACAGGCAGACAGATGATTCTACTTAAAGTTTCCGACGATGAATTAAAAGTGGAGGGAATTTAATATGACAACGACTACATACAATATTCCAGAAGCTATCAAGGCACAGGATTGGTATTGTAAAACAAAGATATTGCCACGTTTTGCACCGGGCAATGGTATCTGTTGGTCTTGCCACCAGAATATCTATTCCGAGAAAGGACGGACACGTACCGGATATGACACACAGGGCATCTCAGTAGAAAGTGCAGCAGGGCAGTTGATTACGAGTTGCCCGTTCTGTAATAGAAGTTATTGCGATTAAAACGCAATAGGATTAGCATAGTTAGCTTTGCAACGGCAAAGCGAAGCAATGAGAAGCGAAGCAAGGGATATGCATAGAACAGATATGAAATGCCACGGAATAGACAGGCATTGAACTGCAGCGTGAAGAAATGAAATGCAATGGAAACGTTGAGAATAGAATAGCTTAGTAAAGCAAAAGCATAGCTAAGCACTGATTTGAGATGCAACGGCATAGAAGCACACTTCTGAGAATCGTAAAGGAGAAGCGTAGAAGCACACAAAAAAGCCAAGGCGAGGTTGCGCGACGCAAGGTATGGAACGGCAAAGGAATAGCGTAGAATTGAATTGCAGCGGAGGAGCATGGCCTTGACAAGCAAAGCATTAAGCAAAATATAAAAATCGGAGGAATACGAGATGAAAGAATTAAAAGTCAGATTAACATTTTTAGAGGAAGTTCTGGGGACTGCAAATGCAGAAAAAGATATTCACGAGAAATTTATAGCATCTAAAGCACCAGATGCACCTTCCAGAGAACAGGAAGTTGAAGCTTTAGGAGTTGAAGAAGTTATTGAAAAAGGTCGAACAGTATTCCCGAAAGACGAAAATGGCAATCCGTTCTTATGGGATTACCAGATTAGAGGATTCTTTAAGTCAGCTGCACAGGCCAGTTCCTATATCGGTGGAGCAAAGAAACTTGCAGCTTATAAGAAAAAAATTGACTTACTGGTATTTGTAAACGAACGCAAAATTCCGTTTGTTCTTCCAGAAGGTACAGAACTTTCTGATTGTCAGAGACCACTGAGAGCGCAGACAGCACAGGGCGAAAGAATTTCTTTGGCAGACAGCGAAACTGTGCCGGCAGGATCAACAGTGGAATTTACAGTCAAGGTACTTGATGATTCACTTATGAAGTATGTAATTGACTGGCTTGATTATGGAGAGTTTAACGGCATTGGTCAGTGGCGAAACTCAGGCAAAGGCCGTTTCAAATGGACTGAAATCACAAAATAAGCTACGGCATGGCTGAATGTAGTTATGATAGGCGAAGCACAGAATAGAAAAGTAAAGTATAGCAAAGGCACTGAGTAGAACGACGTAGTTATGGCAAAGAATTGCGCTGAGTAGAGAAGATGAGCAAAGGATAGGCAGATCGTAGCTCGGTTATGATTTGCTTTGGCGAAGTGCAGAACTGAACAGAAATGCAAACAAAAAATGAGTTAATTAATAAAAGAAAAGGAGAATTAAAATGGCAGAAAACACACAGGTAGCAAATTTTAACACACAGCTTTCCTACTACACAAATCGGTATGTCGATTTAATGGAAAGAGATTTGACTTCAAGAGGAATGGAATTTGATTCATATTCAAAAGATTGTGTAGTAGCAGCAATGGGATCTATTTTCCAGATGGTACATGAAAGCGGTGTGAGTTTTGAAGCAATCAACGGTTCTAATCTTAAATTTATCCTGAGTAAAGTCGCAGCATTAAAGCTGAACGCAAATGCACAGCCGAGAGAATGTTATTTCCAGATCAGAAACGTAAACATAGCGGCAAAAGGGCAGAAACCTCAGTGGGAGAAGAAAATCGAATTTGCGATTGAGGGCGACGGAAACGATGCTCTTGTAAGTAGATATGGTGTCAATGTGGCTAAAGTATTTCCATATTGGAAAGTAAGAGAGGGTGACAAGTATATCCCACCAAGACACAGAGGTGTAGAAATCACACCGCCGGAATGGGAAGAATCTGGAATTGGAAAAGTTGTTCGCGTGGTATATCCAATTCAGTACAAAGATGGTCACGTTGAATACCTTTCATGCGAAAGAGCAGACGTACTGAAGAATCTTGCAGCACATATTAAGAACAATCTTCAGAATGAAACATTCGGTATTTGTGCAGACAGATACAAAGCTACAGATGCACAGAAAACTCAGATTGAAGCAAAGAAAAAAGAAATCATGAAAAAGGTTGCTGATATTGGGGAACTGGAAGCAATTATTGATTGTGAGGAATTAAGACCATATATTTCACCGTCTTATTACGAAACGCAGTCGAGAGAATCTATGATTGTTCGTAAAATGCGTAACAACATTATGAAGTCTATTCCTAAGAAATGGGATAATCCGGTACAGGCATATGAATATAACACGATGGACGCTACATACAGGGAAGTACAGGAAGAGATCGAACAGAATGCCAATAAAGAGGAATTCATCCCAGAACCAATGGCAATTGAAGAACAGCCAAAACAACCAACAGTCGCAGAAACTGTTAAGTCAGCTGAGAAAGAACCAGTCCCGGCAGCAGGTAAAGAACCAGAAATTCCAGATTTTATGAAACAGGAGGAATAACGAGGTGATAGCATGATTGGGACGTTAGAAGAAGTCATGAAAGATGTGAAATATGGCGTGCTTGATTTCACAAAGGACGGTAAATGCAGTGGTTGTGGACAATGTTGTAGCAACTACTTGCCAATATCCAGTAAGGAAATTAAAGAAATCAAACGTTACGTAAAGAAGCATCATATCACTGAGCAGAAACATAATTATCCTTCGGTTGTAGCGTTTGACCTCACTTGCCCGTTCCTGGACGATTCCAAGGAAAAAGAAAAATGTCTTATATATCAAGTGAGGCCTGAGATATGCAGAGATTTTGTCTGTAATAATCCGAACGGAGCAATAAAAAACAAGAAACTTATGCATAAGAAGTACAGAGTAGTAGATATGAGAGAAGAATTTTTTTGGAGGCAATAGGAATGAACAATAAAGAAATTTTACAGAAAGCAAAGGAACTGGTTGAACTTTTGGAAAAGCAGGAAAGAACCGGAAATGTTGAGTTGTCAACACTGAAACGAGGAGAAGTATTTCAGACCACGGGTAAACGCAAATACAAGGTTCTGGAACGGTATGGAGATACAACAAAAATTATTTCACTTGATCTGGTGAAAGAAAATGTAGAATTTGGTGATACCTCAGATTACAAAAAATCAAATGTAAAGAAACTGTGTGACACTGAAATCCTGAAAGACTTCGAAAAAGAATTCGGGGCAGGAAATATCGAGACACACACAGCAGATATTATCACCGCGGATGGACAGAGATTGGGGACTGTTGATTGTAAAATTCGACCGATTACGTTTGATGAAGCACGCAGATATACAGATATCACACCGAACAATGATCTGAACGATTGGTATTGGACATTATCGCCATGGTCAACGGAAGAACGTGGATGGAAAAAAAGTATTACTATTGTTTCCCCTTCGGGCAATTTCAACAACTACAATTACATCGTCGGGAATGGTGTTCGCCCAGTTTGTATCTTAAAATCTAATATCTTTGTATCTAAGGTGGAGGAATGATTATGAAGAAAAATCTGAAATATTTTGAGGATGAATTATCCAGATTAAGTAAAGAGTTCGCAGAATTCAAGAAAAAGCACATCGGAAAGCCGGAAATCGGAAAAGCTATTGAACTTGCTGGTATGGAATGGCTGATTCTGGATAAGACAGAAAAAGGATATTTTGCCATTTTGAATGGATTTGATGGAAAAGAAAGAACATTTGATTCAGCTTCAAATAACTGGATTTCAAGTAAACTGAGAAATGAGTTAAACACTCGTTTTCTTAAAAAAATTACTGACGAGTTTGGAGAAGATGCAGTTATTGAGTTTGATCGAGATTTGCTTTCTTTGGACGGTCAGACAGAATATGGACATTGTAAAGATAAGATTTCGATTTTGACGATGGACGAATACCGAAAATACAGAAAATTCCTTCCAAATATGGGTAAATGGTGGTGGTTGCTTACTCCATGGAGTACACCAGCAAATGATTACAGTACAACAAGTACCGTTGTTTCCCCTTCGGGCATTATCGTCAACTGCAGTTACTACTTCGATAATGGTGTTCGCCCAGTTTGTATCTTTTCTTCTTCAATCTTTGAATCGGGGAATGATGATTGATGTCAAATGAAGATTTAAAGGTAATAACAAAGGCCAAGCAGCTTGCAAAGCATACATTAATAGTTACGAGTAATGCCAGACGATACCCGAAAAAATACAGGTTTTCACTTGTAGATAAAATGCAAAATAAAGCATTGGAAATTTATGAGTCACTATTTGAAGCCAACCGAACTGATCTGAAAGATTATAAAAGAGAACGATTAGAACTTCAAACAAAAGCCATTACTCATTGTGATGAGTTGATGTACTTTATAGAACTTTCATATGAATTAGGAATTATCAATTCCGGTGGAATGGAAGCATGGTCGCAAATGGTAAAAGATATAAAGTATATGACTATTTCATGGAGAACAAAAGACAGGAAAAGATAATTTTCACAGGTTATGCACTGCGAATACTATTGTTTCCCCTTCGGGCAATATCAACAACAACAATTACAACAACGAAAATGGTGTTCGCCCAACCTGTATCACAGGCAGACAGAGTAAGCGTAAAGCTGAAATCAGTAAAGATACAAGCAAATGCATAACCTTTCCGCAACGGATAAATACAAAGGAACAAAATAAATGGAAAAAGAAATTGTTACAAATTTTGAAAATTTATATCGTTCTTACAAGAAGGTTAAGAGCGGTAAGAAATTTAATTCAGGTACTGCAAGATTTTCTAATTTGTCTCTTGAAGGCATTCATCTCTTGAAGGAACAATTGGAAAGCCAAACGTATACCATAAATCCGTATAATAAATTTCAAATTCATGAGCCAAAAGAGCGAACGATAGAATCATGTGCATTTAAGGACAAAGTAGTGCAGAGATGCTTTTCTGATTACATTCTGACACCGAAACTTGAAAATATCCTGATTAAATGGAACACTGCCGGACAGCAAGGAAAAGGACAACACATGGCAATGGACGGGTTAAGAAATCAAATGTTGGATTTCTATAAAAGAAATGGAATGAATAGTTGGATTGTAAAATGTGATATTCACAAATACTTTTATTGCATAGACCATGAAATCATGAAAGATGTTTTGGATTATTACTTTGATGATGATTTTACAGTCTGGTTGAACCATTTGTTTATTGACAGTACAGGTAATCCCGGGCTTTCATTAGGAAATCAGGTAAATCAGAAGTACGCATTGTTGCTTTTACATTCACTGGATCAGATGATAACGATTGAATTTGGAAATCCATATTACGGACGATACAACGATGATTTTTATGTGATTTGTAAAACGAAAGAAGATGCCAGAGAAATTCTCAAGGCAATCCGAAAGATGGTTGAAAGCCTTAGATTGGAACTAAACCCTAAATCACAAATTGTACCGTTTCGCATGGGCTTGTGTTATCTGGGCTTTCATCATTACGTGACTGATAAAGGAAAATATATCCGAAAGTTGCGCGGGGACAAAAAAAGAAAGACACAAAGAAAAATCCGAAGATGGGTACGGGCAATGAATGACGGGAAGATGTCGATAGAAAAATTTCATGAAAAATACGGAGCATGCAAGAATCATATGCTTCATGGAAATTGCACCAAACTATGTCATAGTATGGATTTAGAAATTGAAAGGAGAATGAAATGAGATTAGTAAGTCAGAACGGGGAATTTGATGTTCCTTATGAAATTGCAGCATTAAGTAGAATAGGAAATATCATAATAGCATATGTGCCGATAGTTGGTGAAAAAGGAACAATTATGGCTCGTTATTCGACAAATGAAAAAGCCCAAAAAGCTATGAAAGCCTTGCATAAAGTGTATGCAGGAATGTTTCTTGCACAAAACGTTGAAATGAGTGATGGCGATTACGAGGAATGCGTAAAAATGGCTGCAAGAGGTTTTGGAATCATCAAAACAATGGTTAACAGCCTAGATGTGAAATTCGAACCGGCAAACATTGTGTTTAGATTCCCGGAGGATGATGAAGTATGAAGAGAGTAGACAGCAAGAAAGACTGGGAACAGATAATAACCATTGAACTTCCACTGAAACAGCTCAAATTAATACGAGACAGCATGTGCAAAGTAAGTTATGCGGAGTTAGAGAGTCTAAATAGAGGGAAGGACATACCATATGCCTATTCCGATTTAGAGAAAACCATAGATGAAGTTGAAAATATCTTAGAAGCATAAATGCAATGTACAGAAAGCGAGGTGATGTCATTTGTTCATGCGAGTAATTTCAACAGGTAGTACCAAAGGAAATTGTTACGCTTTGCAGTCAAGTGCAGACGAGATTGTTCTTCTTGACTGCGGGTGCAACTACAAGAAAATCCTCAGAGGGATTGACTATCAGATAAGCAATGTTTCTGGCGTACTTCTCTCCCATGAACACGGGTGACCATACAAAGTCATTCAAGGAAATAATGAATGCAGGCATTCAGATTTACACCAATGACGAGACAGTTGAGAACATGAACATCCGAACAGGCGAATTAATGAAAGGTGTTCCAGAAAGGCATCCATTTAGAGTTGGTTCGTTTAACGTGATTCCATTTGAATTGCCGCATACAACATACGATAAGGAAGCAAATCAGCTTGTACCTTGCTCGAACTACGGATATCTGGTGGAGCACAATGAAATGGGGAAGCTTCTGTATATTACTGATTTTGAGTACAGTAAATATAATTTCCAGAAAATGAACATACATCATCTGGTAATTGAATGCAACTACTGTGAAGAATTGGTGGACAAAACAGAAGCTAACTACAGTCATAGATTAAAAGGACATTGCTCTTTGTCAACTTGCAAGCAATTCATTAAGCAAAATCGCACAGAATCGCTTCGGACGGTAACACTGGTACATTTAAGTGGTCAGGCATCTGATGCCTGTAAAATACAGAAAGAAATACAGGAAGTCGCAGGAGACAATGTTCTGGTTCAGATTGGGCGGGCTGGACTGGAAGTTGACTTGAATTTATGCCCGTTTTGAAAGGAGAAAATCATGGAAATGACTGATTGCGACAAATGCAAATACCGTAGAGGTTGCATACTGGCATGGGACTATGGTTCGCTTTATTGTAATGATTATGAGGAGGATGAGAATGAAAATCTTTTTGAAAGTGATTGATAAGCTTAAAAAACAGACACAGTACGGGGAAATAGCAGAGCCATATTTGAATTGCAAGTACAATAAAGGTTGGAATGATGCACTAGAAAAAGTTGAAGAACTGATTGCTTCTTACAACTTGAGTGAAAACTGGATTCCGGTAGATATGAAACTCCCGCCAGAACCAAAACCTAATCATATATTTAAAGGAGACATATATTTGATTACTGTCAAAAAAGGAACAATACCTTTCAGAGCAATGTGGAATGGTGAATATTTTACAGACGGTTTCGAAAAGTTAGAAGTAATTGCGTGGATGCCGTTGCCTGAACCGTATAAGGAGAAAAAACATGAATAAAGTAATTTTGATCGGACGGTTGATTAAAGATCCAGATGTCCGAATGGGAACGAACAACACAACAATTGCCAGATACACACTTGCAGTTGAGAGACAGTATCGCAAAAACAATGAACGCACATCAGACTTCATAAATTGTGTTGCGCTTGGAAAAAATGGTGAGTTTACCGAAAAGTACTTGCATAAAGGCATGAAAATTGCGATTGTCGGCTCATGGCAGACTGGAAATTACACTGACAAGGACGGAAAGAAAGTCTACACAAATGATTGCCTTGTGGAAACACATGAGTTTGCAGAAAGCAAGAAGAACCAGCCAGAAGAACAGTCGCAGCCACCAGTTCCAAGTCCAGAACAGGACACAAGTGGATTCATGGATATGCCGTCAATTATGGATGACGAACTTCCGTTTAATTAAGGAGTGATGCCTAGTGGATTATAAAAAATTTTGTCAGGCCAAGGCTATCGAAGTGAGTAACAAGAAAAGGCTTTTAAAAGTTAATCCGGATTTAGATAACAAAAGCGGTATTTATTTCTTAACCAGAGTAGATGAAAACGGAATCCCATTCTTTTATATCGGGCAAGCAGTACATATAATTCAGAGGATGTGTTCACATCTCACTGGATATCAGCACATTGACTTGTCCATAAAGAAAAGAGGATTCTACAGTGAAGATAATCCTTTTGGATGGAAAATTAATTTCATTCATTATCCGGTAGAACAGCTTGATAAAATGGAGCAGTTCTGGATTCTGGAATATACAAAGAAAGGTTATCAATGCAGATACAACAAGACATCTGGAAGCCAAGGCGAGGGGAAAGAAAAGATTAATGAATTCAAACCAGCTAAAGGCTATAGAGATGGAATCAAGCAAGGAAAAACAACCCTTGCAAGAGAATTAAAGCATATCATTGATACTCACTTAGAAGTATCAATCAAACCGGAGAAATCAAACAACAAGGTGTCTATAAAGGCACTTGAGAAATTCAATAATCTTCTTGATGAAGAATCTTACAAATGATAAAGCTGCCGGTTCTGGCAGACAAAATCCCAAATAATTACAACTAAATATGCGCACGCCCTCTGGGTTTGGACTGATTCATGCAACTTCCTTGGCATATGAGCGCGATCTGAACCCAGAGGTTAAAAGAAATGAGGTAACTATGGTAAGTAAATATAACGCCGAAAGAAAGTATCTCGAGTGGCAAGAGAACAGAAAAGAAATTTATCTGTTTCTTATCAGATATTTTACAAAATATGGATACGCACCGTCATTTAAAGAAATTGCCGAAAGCCTTGGCATATCAAAAGCAACTGTGCAACGACATATGAGGCAGCTCGAACTTGATGGCTTGATTGCTACTGCGCATCCGAATACTCCGCGAGCGTTTCGCCTTGTTGGATATGAATATCAGAAGGTGGCAGAAGTATGAGAATATACAGTGTTTTCGAGAATGAACAATGGATTGGCGATATGACCGCTGATGATATTTCACAAATGCTGAAATGCTCCAGACAAGAAGTTTTGAATGCGGTTTCATCCGCAAGACTGATTAATGAAAAATACGCAGTTGTCTATGATGGCGATAATACCGTGACTGGAACCACACCATTAGACAGGAAACTTCTGAAAGAATTTGTTCTAATCACAAACCAGTTGAAAGGGATGATGGGAGTATGAACAGGGCAGAGAGAAGAAGACAGCAGAAAGCGGCTGAAAAGTCACGGAATCCAATTCCATACAATTTTAGTAATTACAGTTTGGAACAGATTTCCAAAACGACAGGCGCAAGAGTTGAAACACTAAAACTGTACTTGAAGCAACGTGAAGATGAAATGCGCAAGGAAATATCGGAAGAACTTATTTCAGAATCACAAGAAAAACTATGGAAAGCAGAGGATTATATCGCAGTTGCAAATGTTCTTATCAGTTTGTTTGCAATTAAGAAAACATGGGGATTTACAAAATCCAATCAGAGATTCTTAGAAAACCTAAACTCTGCCAAAGAACACATTGAAGAAGTTGGAATTGAAAAAGCATACCAGGAAGCAAAAGAAACAATGGGAATTAAACTTGAATTTGATTCCATAAATATAAATAAAGAATTTGGGTTTGGAGAAAGTGAGGACTAATCATGACAGAGAATTGCAATGAATGCAGCATTGCGTGGATTCGCGGTGGTGAGTACGCAGAAGTATCAGCGCATAACGGCAGTAAGATGAAAGGAAGAGTCCTGAAGCTAGCAGAACAGCATCCAGAAGATGTGAAGATTCTGGTCACAAACAAAGATGGCTCCATATTTGCTCATGTCCCAGTTAAGTACGTGAAACTACGAGCGCCAAGAGAATTAACAGAAGAGCAGAGAGCGGAACTGATCGAACGTGGAAAGAATATGTCCAGAAATAAATCAACTGATTATGAAGAAACGTCAGATTTCGATTCTGGTGATGATAACGAGGAAATGTTCACATTTTGATGAAAGGCGGTTTTAGATAAAAATGAGCAAAGTAAAATCTTATGGTTTAAAAGCCTACGTATCCAATTCATTTGATTTGCATGTTGGAAAAAGAATTAAATACTCAGAAAGTGGCGAGGACGGAATAGAACATATATACGAAGTAAAACAGTTGTTTCCGTTTTGCATTTTATTGGAAGATATTTTTGACCACACAAAGATTTGCCCTTGTTACAGCAAGTTAAGCTTGATGTTAAGAGGGATTGAATAAGAATCTGGTTAAGAAGATGGGAGTTTAAAATGAAGTTTATAGATTTTTTCGCAGGAATCGGAGGATTTCGCAGGGGAATGGAATTAGCGGGGCATGAATGCGTTGGTTTTTGCGAATTCGATAAATTTGCTACTGCGAGTTACATCTCAATGCACTTACTGACAGAAGAGCAGCGAAAGACATTGGAAGATATTCCTATCAAGAAAAGACAGAAGGAAATATTAAAGGAGGAATACAGAAATGGAGAATGGTATGCAAATGACATTCGAAGAGTGTATGCCGGAGACATTCCAAAAGCAGATTGCTGGTGTTTCGGATTCCCTTGTCAGGACATATCCGTTGCAGGAAAGCAAGCCGGATTTCAAGGAAACCGTTCAAGCCTGTTTTTCAGAGTTATGTACCTTGTCGGACAACTCAAAGAAGAAGATAAACCCACTTACCTTTTCATTGAGAACGTTAAAAATCTGCTTAGTGTTAATGGAGGATGGGATTTCGCCAGACTGCTCATTGAAATGGATAGGGCAGGGTATGATGCAGAATGGCAGGTGCTCAACTCCAAAGATTTCGGAGTACCGCAAAGCCGGGAAAGATGTTTTATTATCGGACATCTTAGAGGGAGAAGTACCTCAAAAATATTTCCTATCGAAGGAACAGACGAAAAAAATAGTGTTTCGTTAAATCTTTTTAGTTGTCTTAATGGTAGAAATTCACAGCGAGATAGAGTTTATAGCGATGATGGATTAGCTCCAACAATCAGTACGAAGCCGGGAGGAAACACAGAACCCAAAGTATCCATAAAAATTATCGGTGAAATAAGCTCGTCTCAGGACGGCAAAATTCTTTCGACTGATGGTATTGCAAATTGCCATTCGGCAGGGCACGGGAATAATCCAAAGATTGCAATTCCAGTATTGACACCAGATCGCGCAGAAAAACGTCAGAATGGACGGAGATTCAAAGACAATGGCGAGCCAATGTTTACACTTACAAGAGCAGATATACATGGCGTAGCGATTGAACCTACTGGATTTAATTGTATGCCAGATGGAACATGCAGAACATTGAAAAATCAATACCAGAAAAACAGCGGAGTAAATTTCGCTTGCCAAACAGACAGAGGTGCTACGGCTGTTGCTGTTAAGTTCAAAAACATTACAGCAAGCACAATCAGGAAAGTTGCTCCTAGAAATAAAGTTTCGATACTTAGAGGACAATCGCAAGAAAATAATTTAGATATTTGCGTAAAGGTAGCAGAAGCAACAAAACAAGGATATTCAGAGTGCAGAGTTGGTGTCGATGCTGTGAATTTATCAGTTCCAGGTAGTAAGACAAGAAGAGGAAGAGTTGGGAAAGAGATTGCAAACACACTAGACACAAGCTGCAATCAAGGGATATTTGTTCAAGTGTCGGAAGAATTGGTTGTATATGCGGTCTGGTATGAAAAATATCAGTGTTACATAGCAATCCGAAAGCTGACCCCAAAAGAATGCTTTAGACTGCAAGGTTGGTCTGATGATTATTTCGAAAAAGCACAGTTCGTAAATTCCGACAGCCAGTTATACAAACAGGCAGGAAACGGCGTAACAGTGACAGTTATAGAAGCTATAGCAAGGAAAATGAACGTAAATCTAAATTGATAGCGTGTCAGTTGCTTACATGGGGAAAGTGAGGATGTGAAATGACAGAACAGGAAAAGAAGGAACTTCTGGACGAACTGGAAAAGCGCATTGACGAAAAATACAAAGGTTGCCTTACCAGAGAAGATGTTGCAACCACATTAAAAGCGCCGAGAGAAAAGTGGTTCAGAGACGACAACGGAAGCGGAAGAGATTCTCTGATGACGGATGCTTTTGATTCTACCATTATCGCATGGCAGGTTTGGGAAACAATCAGAAAATTAACTTGCGTCGTGTGCGGTAAACAGTACGTCAGACATCTTGCAAATGTAGAGAATGCAGACGAGATTGCAGAGGAACTTTGCCAGTTTATTTATGACTTGAAGATGGATTTTAAGAAACAGGAGGACACGAAATGAGAAAATACACAATAAATCTTCCAAGAGGACTGGAAGTAGATATTTCTAATTTGCCAGAGGACTTCAAAGAACAGATCGAGCAGGCGTTCAGAGAGTATACATCTGGAACAGCAAAAGCGTATATGTACGTTGACAAGTTGGGATTCATTGACCGTTGCGTGGAATATTTAAACGGTAACGAGGATTCAGATGATGTTGTAAATACACTGGTTGAAGAAGCAATGATTTCTGAATGGAGAAACAATGGAGAAATCATCAAGGAAGATGATATATACTGTATTGATTTTATGGAAGATTGCTACAGAAAAGGCAATGAAGATGCAAAACTAAACTCACATTTTAGAACTGACGATCATCATATTTACGACCAGATTCAGAAAGTTCTGGTGCAGGTAATTACAATTGTAATGAATTATCAGGATTAAGGAGGACACAAAATGTTAATCAGAAGTCAGGATAAAAGCCGATTGATCAATCTTAACAACACACGAGAACTGCGATTCTGGGAATGTGCACAAGGGTTTAATATAACGGATTGCGTGTGCCCAATTGGCCATTATTCCACCAAAGCAAAAGCCATGAAAGTACTGGATATGATTCAGGAAGCATATGTAAATGGACATATTGATTATCAGATACCAGCAGATAGTGAGGTGGTTGTATGAAGTACAGAAAGAAACCAGTTGTAATTGATGCAGTACAGTGGACTGGTACAAATCATCGAGAAATGTTCGATTTCCTGACAAATGGCAATTGTCCGGAGGAGTATATAACATCTGATTTACCGATTGTATCTGACAACTTCTATATCGACAAATGGAAAGTCCCAGGCGGATTGGTTATTAAAACGCTAGAGGGCGAACATCTGGCGAATATTGGTGATTATATTATCAGAGGTGTTTGTGGTGAATTTTATCCGTGTAAGCCAGATATATTCAGAGAAACTTATGAGGAGGTGGAAGTATGATTGAATATATTAATAAAGACGTCAAAGAAATTGGAGATACCCTGAGCACGTTGATTCAAAAATGTGCAAAAGCTGGGGGTAACGAACTTAAATGCACTATATCTTACGATGATGATTTGGAACTTGATTGTTATTTTACTTTCAAGGTACATGAGGAGGAAGAGCCATGATTACATTCTTATTAGGATTCGCCCTTGGAACCATATTCGGAGTGGCTGGACTTGTATGCGCAGCGATCATGTACGATAAGCACCACTCAGACGAATAGAAAGGAGAACGGTATGCTGACAAGGAACAAAAAGCTGAAAGACTACGGTATTCCGGCAGAGGACATTGAAAAACTGAATACGATGCTAAAAGACTTCCCGGCAAAGTACGGATACCTGCTTTCCAGTGCTGCCTTGTCAGCTTGCCCGAAAAACACGGTGATAGCGGATATGGTTATTGAGAATATCCTGCACCGGAAAAGTTACAGGAAAATCAGCAAAGAAAGATATATCCCGATGAATCCGAAAGACTTCTACGGATACAGGCGCAAGACCGTCGCTGTACTGTATGAGAGAATGCGGTTGTTGGGAATGTGGGAGGAATAAATAAATGAAAGAATATAAATGTCCAAAGTGCAATAGTAAAAACCTTTTTGTCAAGAAAGTTGGGAATAATACGGGATTGTATTGCGGGGATTGCGGTGCATGGATTAAATGGGTCGGGAAAAATGAGCTGAGAGCGTTTGAATATTTAACTAAGCAGAAACACGTAGACGATGCTAATAGCAAACAAGACGATATTGCAAGCATCATTTATAGCACTCTCGATCATATGTATTGCGATAATTGCCACAGAAAATATAATGGATGGGGAATTTCCATGCAGGAAAGTAATAAAATTGCAAAAGAAATTTTAAAACAGTTAGGAGAATAGAATATGAGCAGACTGATTGATGCAGACAAAATAATTGACTCTCTTGGAAATTCGGATATGGATTTTGCAATAGGTGCAGTTATTGACGAACAGCCGACAGCTTTTGATGTGGACAAGGTTATCAACGAATTGAAAAGAGATAAATTCATCGAATCCGAATGTATCTTATCTGATGTACATCAAGGATACAATGCTGGACTGAGCAGGGCGGTAGAAATCGTGAAAGGCGGTGGAGTTGAATGAGCAAATGGCATGTAAGTGTCGGAATGAGCTTATCAATTGATTATGACGATATTGAAGCCGATACAAAAGAAGAAGCTGAGAAAATAGCAAAAAGTAAAGCATTGGAAGACATTGATTACAACAATTGTGATTGTGATACTGGCTATCCAATAGTGTATTGTTGTCTTAAGGAGGAATTATGAGTAAATCAGTATTAGTGATTGATACACCAACAAATTGTTATGATTGTCCATTTGGAACTGGATACTGCGGCGATTCTGAATATGAAGGATGCTGTGAACTGGCTGAATGTTTAGACGGTGACACAAGGCTTATAACAGAAGAACATTATGATTACGAAAGTAAATCAAGACCGGCTTGGTGTCCATTGAAGCCATTGCCGGAGGAGAAAGAAGAGGAATATTGGAGAAGCAAACTTAGTCTTGCATGGATTCGAGGTTGGAACACTTGTATTAGCAAAATTACGGGAGGAAACGCAGATGATTGATTTAAGATATACATGTATTCTGGTTAGAACACCAGAGGAAAATGAGAAAATACTTAAAGAAGCTGAGAAACAGGGATTCCATTGGTATAGAAAAGACCATTGCGAGCCATTACAAGCACAATATTTTCCAGACATTTTAAGATTTTATGAACATGATATAACTTATGCGGCAAATGTCAGATCAGACTTTGCTTTCTATGAGGCATCAGAACTCCTCGGGACAAAAGAAATGACAGCAAGAGAGTTTATTGAGCGGATTGCAGATGTAAGCAATTGTTGCAAACGTGAATGTATAGGATGTGTGTTGGACAAAAGGAATAATAAGTGCAACACGGATTTGTGCAATACACGTAATTGGGAAAATAATATAGATGAACTTCTTGAAATTGCAAAAGTAGGAAAAGGGACAGTTCCTACACCGGAAGAGAAAGCAGTTGAAGATATTGAAAAATTTATTGAGAATCCAGACCGCGCAGCATTAAATGATGAATTTGTAGAGTCTTTAAAGCTGGTTGTAGAGAAGTTGAAAGAGGTGAAGTAGATGAATAGATTAACAGAAAGATATGATATTACACCAGACGGAGAATCAAATGTGTGGGTTAAAAACCATGATTATATAAAGGCATCAGAAAAACTTGCAGAATATGAAGACTTAGAAGAACAGGTCTTGCTTGTAAGATTGCCGTGTAATGTTGGAGATACGGTATATAGAGTGAATGTCGGAGCCAAGCAACCGATTATTCCAATGACTGTTTCAGAAATTCATTTTTTCTGTTACAAAAATGAACGTGCTGTAAGGTTTGACGCAATAGGCAAAGAAGATATGGGAGAAAGTTGCTACCGTTTAGAAGATATTGGAAGAATAGTATTCCTCACCCGTGAAGAAGCTGAGAAAAAGTTGGAGGAGATGAAGAATGGCTGAATATGTTAAAAAGTCAGATGTAATAAAAATCATGGAAAATAATTCTCACATGATAGAGGTATTTGGAGTTAAGAAGAAAATGATTGACGGATTCGCAATGTGTTGCGATTTCGCAGACTTAAAAATTGTTGAGATTGATGATGAAGAGGAAATTAATATGAAACCAGAAGAAGCAAAAGACATATTATCCGATATGAGAGACCAGCATTTATGTTTCATTGAAAGTTCTGAAAACAAAGATGAATGGCAGAAAAAATATCTCAAGGAAGCATGGGCGTGTGATTCCGGAGCAAAAGCATTGGAAAAGCAGATTCCATGCAAACCTGAAGAATATGTTCCAGATTTTCCGTACAATATATTTTCCACTCAAAAATGTGCGAAATGCGGAACACCTGTTATTGGTAAAAAAATAAGCAAGTACTGTTCTGAATGCGGGCAGAAAATTGACTGGGGAGATGAGTGATTAAATGGATTTTAATACAGCAATGGCGAAATCAGTAGCATGGGCCAGTACATCATTTGCCGTAATAGCGGCACTCAGTTATACAAAAGAACCATTATGCTTAATGGCATTAGTTCTTCCGCTGTTTGTTGGATTACCGCTTAATTGAGAGGAGTGATAGATAATTGGCAGAAGTAAAATGGATTAAAATGGCAACAAACATTTGGGATAATAGAAAAATTGTTCAAATTGAATCCCTTCCAGATGGAGATACGATCATTGTTATATGGTTAAAACTTTTGTGCCTTGCCGGGACAACTAATGATTCTGGAATGGTTTATTTTACAAAAGAAATACCATATACAGAACAAATGCTCTCCACACTGTTTAATCGACCTCTGGCAACTATACAGTTTGCTTTAAAGGTGTTCCAAGAATTCGAAATGATATCAATTATTGATGATTTTTTACAGATTTCCAATTGGAAAAAATATCAGAACATCGAAGGCATGGACAAAATTAGAGAACAGAACCGAATCAGGAAGCAAAATCAGAGAGAAAGGCAAAAAATTATGATTGAACAAGATATGTCACGTGACATGTCACGTGACGTCACGCAACAGAATAAGATAAAGAATAAGAAAGAAGATATAGATAAAGAGAAAGATAATAAATTAATAGTATCTAAAGATACTATTTGTCAGACTGATGTCCGACGCGTCATCGAAGAATGGAACAAATTACAGGAAGTTGGTATCAATCCAATACGCGATATTAAACCATCATCAAAAAGATATCAGTTACTCAAAGGGCGAATCCGTGAATACGGAATTGATGAAGTCCTTAATGCAATCAACAACGTTTGCAACAGTGATTTTCTGCGAGGAGAGAATAACCGCGGATGGATGATAACATTTGACTGGTTCGTAAAGCCGAATAATTTTACAAAAGTTTTGGAAGGAAACTACAATGTTATAAAAGGAGGCGACATCAAGCATGGAACCGGTAGAACAGCTCAAGCGCATGTCAAACCGCTTATCCCATTCGATCAATGCGGAGGAAGCGAAATCTCAGACACACCATTTGCAGACTGATTGTCCTGATTGTGGCGGTTCTGGTTGGATATGGTCAAGGGATGATAATGGCGTTCCATATTGTGAAGAATGCCATTGCGGAATCAGAAAGAAGATGATCATGCAGAACCAGCTACAATTTGCTGAAATGCCGGATATGTACAAGGAATGCAGATTTTCAAATATGAAAAGCAGCGTGTATCAACTTCCAGAAAGTAAGGAAATATTCATACAGGCGGCAAAAGCTGTTAAATATTGGCTCGAAAATATCCAACAGATGCAGAAACAGGGAATTGGGCTGTACATATATTCAAATACTAAAGGCTCTGGAAAGACAAGGCTTGTATGTAGCATGGCAAATGAGATGATAGAAAAGCATCAGAAATCGGTAAAATTCACAACATCCCTAAAAATTCTTGATGAGATAAAGTCAACATGGGGAGAACGAGGAAAAAACGCAGAGAATAAGCTGATTAGTGATTTGACTTACGCGGATATCTTGATTATTGACGATTTTGGTGCGGAATCTGGGAAAGATTGGATTAATGAAAAATTCTACGGAATCATCAATGGTCGGTATGTGGACAAGAAAACCACAATTTTCACCAGTAATTATCCTATTTCCCGATTGAAATATGATGACCGCATTACGAACAGAATTTTAGAGCGATCATTGGAAATCCCTTTTCCTGAAGAATCAGTCAGGGAACACATAGCGGATGCAATGAAACAGGAACTTATCAAAAAGATTCAAGGCGGTGAAAATGGAAAACAAGCGTAAACCGTGGATAAAATTGACGCCACAAGAAATTCAGAATTTGACTAATCGTCAATGTACAGACTGCAAGTTCTATCCGAAATCAAACGGCACATCAGGGAAAATGCAACCGTGCGATTATATTTTTATGGTCGGCCATAGTCGAGAATGTGACCCAAGAGATTGCGTAAAAGAAGGCAAATTTGAATATGCAGCAACAAAGAAAAGGAGAAAAGCATGGAGGGCAAAGACGAAAAGTTAGATATCACGCCAGAACTGGTGCTTATATGCAGGAAAGTAATACGACAATACGCAAAGCAAATTGGTAGGCATGATTGCCACAAATGCGTCATATATGCAGAATGCGAGCATGACTTTGTCAGATGCCCGGAATTATGGAAGGACATCAGCCTATGAGAAGAATCAGCGAAATGTACAAGCGTTCGGGCGGTACGAACTATGAACATCAATGCTTTGAATGTAGGATGTTTAAAAACATTAAAAGATGCAAATGCTTAAATTACGAACTGGATGCTGACTGGAATCCGAATTGGACAGCCTGCAAATTTTTTACAAAAGATGAAATAGAAGAAATACAAGGACAGATGAATATTTTTGATTTTGTGAAATGAGAGGTGAGCATATGGCAATTGTTACGATTGATGGAAAAGAAATTGACATCGAACAAATTGAACTGCCAGAAGAAATTATTAAAATCATAATTGAATGCTTAGGTTGACCGCAAAAATATTGTAGTGTAAAATGTGTCGTAACATGATATGTGCGGCACATTTCTACACAAAGGAGGAATAGTCATGGAATGTGTTGCGTATTTGCGTGTATCAACAGAAAAACAGGCCGAAGAGGGAAATGGATTAGACAGTCAGAAAAGAGATATTGAAAATTATTGCAGAAAAAATCAATTGATTATATCTGATTGGTACGAGGATGACGGCTTCACAGGTTCGAATATGAATCGTCCAGCATTGCAACGCTTAATTAATGATTGCTCAAAGAAAAAATTAAAATGTGTTGTAGCGTTTAAACTAGATCGATTATCAAGAAGCATGGTCGATGGAATATACTTAATTGAACGTGTATTCATACCTAATGGGGTGGATTTTAGATGCGTGCATGATAGTGTAAGCTACGACAGCCCAATGGAGCAAGCATACACTCAGATGATGGCAGTGTTTGCGCAACTTGACAAAAATACTATGCTGCTTAGAATGCGTGGCGGTATGCTGGAGAGAGTGAAACAGGGATATTGGATGGGAGGTGGCAACACCCCTTATTGCTATAGATATAGCAAAGAAGACGGAATCTTAGTTCCCATACCAGAACGCAAAGAAATGGCTTTGCGAGCTATGAATTTGTATATATCCGGTTATTCTGATGTTCGAATACAGAAATTGATAGGATTTAAAAGCGAGTTTGTTACACGACAGGTTCTTACAAGCCCTGTAAATATTGGCATGATTCCGTATAAAGGGAAACTATATAGGGGAAGACATGAACCGATTTTCGATATTAAAGTATTCGAATTAGCCCAGGAATTAAGAAAAACTCGTAAGCAAAGTAAAAGCTTCTGCGTTAATCACGAGAATCAGCTCTTGACGGGGCTGTGCTATTGCGGAGTGTGCGGATGCAAGATGAGATATCAGAAGTGGACTCATGGGAAACATAAAATTTATTGCTATTCAAGGGATAACGGCATGTCATACTTACCAAATTACAATCCGAATTGCAGCAATTCGCTTGAGTGGGCAGAAGATATTGAAAAGCAGGTTGAAGATGAGATTTTAAAGATTTCCCTCAATTTATCATCGCATAAGCCAAAAGAAAGAGAAAGCTGTCTGGACATTTTGAGTAAACAACTCCAAAAAGAAAAAACGAAGCTAAAACGTCTATATACTCTTTATGCTGAGGGAAATGATACGGTTTTGGAGATGATAAAAGAAACGGAATCCGGTATAGATGAATTAAAACTAAAAATACAGAACGAGATGAAGAGCCCGGATAACTCACAGAAGAAAGAATTTGTATACGATAATATAAAAAAGCTTGCCGATGTGTGGGAACACATTGACAAGCAAAACAAAAACCGTATATTAAAAACTATAATATCAAAAATAATTATAGTCAATGGAAATATTGAAATACAGTTAAAAAAATTTTAGCATAAACTATATGCCATAGGAACTGCATTATGTAAGTGCTAATAAATGCCGCACGTATCATGTCAATAAATAACAGGAGGGTAACGATGATCTCACAGGGAATTAGTCATACCGCATATGATGTAATGAGAGAATACATGATTATAGGAGCAGAACTGGACGAACTGCCAGAAAATCAGCGTATAAAATAGTTCGCAAATAAGACCGCCCGAAGCAATCCGGAATAGATACAGCCATAGACCTGGGCAGAATCCAAGCTGGCAGTTATCCACATTGACATATATAAACATAATACGCCCGTTATATTTTGCCGTCAATCCTTTTAATTGATTGCGTAAAACTTCCTAGAAATGATTTTATAGCCGTATGCGGTAAAATGTACCATGAAGCAATTAAAAGCCGTTAAAAGGCAAATATAACAAAGCAACGTAAAGAATTAATTATAAATACTATCAAAAGCGGGCTTGTATTCCTGATACAGTTCGACAAATCCGACAACTTTATCATATGCCCGGCTGCCGTCCTTTGTTTCGTGATATTCTAAGTTAAAAATATCATGCAACTTTTTTACCAGTTTATAAAAAACATATGCTTTTTCTCTATCAGCAGGAGAGCGAAAGAAGCAATCATAAAACCCGCTGCAAAATCTTTTATTATATTTTTCATTGATTTACGCCGTACGCCCTGCTACAATAAGAACGCCCTTTCTTTTTTTATTTTTTGGGTGCCGGTTGTCTGTCTTGGTAGGATTGCAACGGGCTTTTTGTTTTTATTTCTTACTTTATTTTGCCTCTACAATATCTGTGATGATGTCGTCTGTATAGTCATAAGTTCCAACGCTGTCGAATGTGATGACTACGTCCGCACCGTCTGCGATTTCTTCGTTATCAAATCCCCATTCTTCACCGCGAATGTCGGTAACTGTTTCTGTATTTGCGTGGTACACACCCGGCATCACGTAGATGCTTGCGTCTGTTGCTGGTGCCTGTGAAAGCGCTGCGATCATTGATAAAATAATAATTGATTTCATTTTGATTTTCTCCTGTTTCTCCGGCTCCGTGTCCGGGTTGCTTGTTTTCTGTTGATGGTTATATATTATCACTAAAATTAGAGAATGTCAATATATAAATCACAAAAAATAGAGAAAATATTTCTTGACAATCAGAAATGAAAAAGTTACATTATATATAGAAGAAATGAACAGGAGGGATACAAATGTTAGAATATAAAATCAATGTTATAGAAGAACTTGCAAAAATCGGTGTAAACACCACAAAAGCAAAGAATACAGGACTTTTTGGACAAGCAACAATGCAAAAATTTAAAAAAGGAGATACAACAATATCTTTGGATAATCTTAATAGACTTTGTGCAGTTCTGGAAATGCAACCAAGAGACATTATAAAATATGTAGAAACTGATAGCGATAGAGAAAAAATAATCTCTAAAATAAGTGAAAAAAATATTGACATTCACTAAAATTAGAGATATAATTGTAGCTGTAAGGAAACAAAAACCTTATAGACTACAGAAAGGAGAAAACATGGACAACATGACAGACAAACAATTACAGTTTATTGCATGGTTGATCACAACAGCAACTGACAAATGCGAAACCATTGAAGAAGTCCGAGAAATGAACAACGAAATTAGAAAACATTCAGCCGGACTTCTCAAAGAGAACACGAAGGAAAACGAATAACCAGAGGGGCGAGCAATCGCCCCAGACAATAAAGGGAGGGAAAGCAATGAAAAAGTATGAATTTAATAAAAGCGAATTAACAGAAAAGGCGTTCGCAGTATATAGCGACAGCAGCTTTACATTCTGGAAAGATGCAGCCGGAACATTTTACAGAAGTGACAACCCGAACAGCGAAAAGGTGGAAGTCGGAACTATCGAAGATGTAAACGATTTTTTTGGAAATGTTCGCATGATAAAAATAAGCCCTTTGGAATTCACCAAGGGGCTTTTATAATGCTTTTTTGTGGCGGCTTTTAGGACAGGTGCAGAACTGCCGCCGAAGTCCTGACATAATTATTCATAACATAACCCAAGCCAAAAGTCAACGACAATTTTTTGATTGACTTTTACGAATTGTTCTGTTATGCTCGAAACAACGAAGCCGACGGAACTCAGGAAGGGGCAGGGCTGACAAAGCGGAATCGTAACTGAACACAAAAATAAACATAGCCAGATCATGCCGGATCAGATACCGGAAGGTCTGGCTTTTTGTGCGTTCAAAATGCCCTATTATAATATTATATATATTAATATTATGGATTATGAATATCTATAATTATAGTTATTCCCTGTCCCTTCCTAGATTCCAGAGGCTGAGTTGATTAATATAATATTGTATATAGTATATATAATATACATAGATATAGTATATGCTGTTATATGAGATTGACTAAAAGTTTTAAATTAATAGTTGACAGAACAACAACTTGTATGTTAATACTGTTAATAGAGATACAGATACAGACCGAAAGCGAGAACGAACCGCTGGAGGGCTGAACCGGTTAGCTACTGGACAACGAACCAGAGCCGACCGGCTTTTTTTATTTATAATGGTTTAATAGATTAACGTTATAAAGTGAGGTGATACAGTGAAAAATTCAAATACTATAACAACATCCCAAAATATAGAAGTATATGAAAACAAAATATGGTTATTGGTAGATGAATATATAAACACTGTATTATGCATACATCAAGAAGATTATGACAGTATAGAAAAGTATAAAAAAGATATAGCTAATAATCGTATTGATATGTTTTTTTATATTGCTGATCATATTGAAAAACCAAGTAATAATGATATAGAACTATTAGACAGTATATTTAATATATATATACGTGTATGTGGTAGATATGGTATATCACCTACTTTGCAAATGTTTGGAATATTAGTTGGAATTAATAACATGACGTTTAGCGATTGGGCGAACGGAGACTACAGAACCGCCTCAACGCATGGCATAACGGTGAAAAAATGGAAAGAAACATGTGGAGCCTTTGCGTTGGATAAGCTACACAACCAGGATGGCACGAATGCCAACTTGATATTTGCTTGTAAAGTAGCTTATGGCATGGCGGAAACGGCACCAATTCCAGCAGGACAGCAGCAGGGCATACCGCAACAGACAGCGCAACAGATCGCAGATAAATACAAAGACGTTCTAGAGCTTCCAGAGATGGAAAAGCCGGAGTTATAACAGAGTGGAATGTACACAAGATTGTTGAAATGTACGCAGAGCACGAACAAACAGACCGAAAAGCGGTGGACATGGCAACATTTAGTAAATATGCACATATATAACAGTTGAATTTGTGCATGATGTATAGAAAATCAAGGTAATCTATTGAACAAATCTGTGTTTGTCGTATAGATGAAATGATAAAGTCATTGACACTCTATTGACCGTTGCCGAAGGCATCCGAAAAGTAGCGCTAAGACCGGGACAGTGGAAACCAGAAACAGACCCGGGAGGGGGTGTATATGGATGCCCTGAACGGCCTAATGAGTGCCCCGAGTAAATCTGATTTATTACTTTTGTCCTACATAATAAGGAGATGCAATATGCCAAAAGGAAGACCAACTAACAATCCCAAAGGTGAATCAATTCGAATTCGTATCACTGATGATATGAGAACAAAACTTGAAATGGAATCATTTCAAACAGGGCTGAGTATTTCACAAATCATTCGAAATTTAATAACTCAGAAGTTAAGTTAAAGGAGTGTCCGAAGATGAACAGCGTAGAAGAGTTAGTTTCATACGGAATTAGCAAAGAAAATATTTCTCAAATGATTGAATCTTATCAAAAGCGTATTGACACAGTAAATGGTGACTACAAAATTATTGATATTTCATACAATCCATATACTAAAGCCAGAGTAGTTAAACTTAAATGCGTTACATGCGGAAATGAAATTCAGAGAGGAATGATAAAAGGCAGAAATAAATGGAGTGAACTTATAAAGACATGTCCTAAATGTCGAAAGAAAAGACGAAATGCAGAGCTTGAAAAATCTCGAAAAGTTAAAAAAGACCTACTTGAATCCGAAATGGGGAAACAGTATGGAGATTACACTGCTTCAAAAATAATAGAACAGAATCCCATTAAGATTCGTATGGTTTGTAGAGAATGCGGAGCATTTAAAGATGTTTCTTTTAGCATGATGCATGCAGGGAAGTGGAAAGATCAGAAGTGCCATAAACATTTTTCGAATATTAAATACGATGGAACTTATATCGGGAAACATTTTGGTTTCCTAACGGTGATAGGAATAAATGATCCTGGTGAAATTAAAAGGTTTAAATGCCAGTGTGATTGCGGGAATATTAAGAACGTGAGACCGATTGAATTAGTTTCAGGGATGGTAAAAAGTTGTGGATGTCGCCATAGTGATTCTAGCCGAACCCATGGTGGAAGTAATGATCGCCTGTATCATGTGTGGCAGGATATAAAGCGAAGATGCGAGTCCATTACTGCTTCTAACTATTACAATTATGGCGGACGTGGAATTAAATTATGCGATGAATGGCATGACTATTCGATATTCAAAGAATGGGCCTATAAACATGGATATGATGAAAATGCTCCGTTTGGAGAATGCACGATTGACAGAATAGACGTAAACGGAAATTATGAACCCAACAATTGCCGATGGATTACTAATGTTGAACAGCAGAAAAATAAAAGACCTTCTTCCGAATGGAAGAAACGAAAAAACAAGAAAAAGACGGCGATGATTTTGTTCGGAGGGGAAATGGTACCGAAATCTGATATTTGTAAGCAATACGGAATTTCTGTAGAAACATTTAATTATAGGCATAATCAAAAAGGCATGACTGTAGAAGAAGCATTGAATACTCCTAAAATGGCAAAAGGCCGTCCGAGAAAGGCGGTGTGACAATATGAGAAAAACCTATAGCAATCCCCAGGGTGAATCCATCCGCATCCGGTTACCGTACCAGCTAGAACGAAAACTCATAGCTGAGAAGAACCGAACCGGCAAAAGTATATCACAGATCACAAGGGAAGCCCTGGCAGAATATTTTCGAAAGAGGTAGATAAATGACTGAATCAAATTTTTCTGAAAAAAATAAAAAAGGGGTTTCGTCTTTTACTTTTCCAGACGAACCGATTGACGTAGCAAGAAAACTTATCCAAGCAACTGTCACAGCGGAGATACCGAAATACGGAGAACTGTATCAGGTTCTGGAGGTAGAAAGTATTGAGATTCCAAAATACGATGTTATCCAGCTTCAGGAGATTGCAGAGCATCTTCTGGCGTATTGCAATGCACAAGAAAGGGGATGTGTAGATGCCTGTTGTAAGGATTGTGAACCCTGAACCGTATAATTGGGCTGGAACCAAATGCCTTATTGATGGTAAAACGATTCCAAGAGTAAAATCTGTTGATTTTCATGTTGCAGTTGATGAAGTTCCAACATTTAGTCTTGAATTGATGGCAGAACCAGATATTCAAATGGAAGCCCTGGCACAAATCAGTTTCACTTCTCAATCAATTACTGATGCAATTTCAGTTTTAAGGCACGAACTGTTACAACACGGGGAAATTTACCACGGCTTCAAAGCAAGCCTAAAATCGGCTTTAGAGCGTTACAATTACTGTGGATTACCATTTGAGCCAGAAGACGATGTTGCGAGAAAAATTCTCGATTTCATGATAGGAGAAGAAAAATGAGATTACCATTAACCATTATCGCAGCAGCAATTAATATTCTGATATTTACTACATTAGCTGCATTTTTAATGAGCCGGAATTACAAAAGCAATCAATTTTCCACAGCATTTTTCTTGCTGATGGAAGCAGGAATGATACTTAATACAGTTTTGATTTGCACAGCGAGGTAACTATATGCTTTTAGCATTTCCAATGCAGATTATCCTGTTTGTTATCGAAGAACGGGTTAATCATATAAGCAATGCGAAAGGATACGCTTGCCCGGTAGTGGAGCGGTATGCAAGCAAACGATCGAGACATCCGATTTAGCAAATATGACTCTACAAAAAAAGAGAACAACTTAGTTATTTAAATTGCTGAATTCTCCACATAAGTTGTGTTGCAATTGTAGAGCACATAATAAAAATATTATCACACACTCAATTCTTTCTCCTGCTTTTGTAATGGTGCGGAGTGGGAGAAAGATTATAGGGCTATCGCCAAGGGGTAAGGCACAGCACTTTGACTGCTGCATTCGCGGGTTCGAATCCCACTAGCCCAGCTTGCTAGGTTGCGCATGTACCTGGCAATGGTTTATTTTACATAGACCCTCCGACGAAAACCCATCTAGCTCAACGGAGCTGATTAAAGGGGCTTCAAATGTCCCGGATGGGAATCCTCGTAAAAACGAGGTACTCTATTTTGCCATGACCTTTGTTGCGGCTGGTGGCAAAGAACCGCAACAGTAGAAGCAAATCAACTCAAAATCTGCAATCCGGGAGACTGCTTCTACTCAGGAAATTTAGTTCAGCGGTTAGAACGCCCGGCTCATAACCGGGAAGTCCTGAGTTCGAATCTCAGAATTTCCATTTCTTCCGTATGCTACCCATCCGTTTTATGGGCAGAAAAAACTTTCGGATGAGCGTATGTGAATCAGAATGAGCAAAGGTATGTAACGGCATAGGCTTGTGCTTGATCTGATTTCCCGTCCGATAAATGTTTCTTAGTTTCAATAAGCCATCACAAGTGCACATTGATGACAAGGGAGTTTTCAAGAAACATAAAGTCAAAGGCATAATAATATCCGAAACAACTCCGTGGGGCTGGCACGGCATAAAACAGCCTAGTGGAACGCATAACACGAAAAAATCATTGCTAACCCGGGCACCCCGGGTTTTGGGAGAATATTCCGTAGAGGTAGCGGTGCAGACTGTAAATCTGTTGCTTTCGGGCTCGGGTGGTTCGACTCCATCTTCTCCCATTATCTCATCTGAATATGAGATATGAGGATGCTGTCCGAGATGTAAGAAACAGTCGGTTCGTGGGTTACCGGTACAAATACGCTGAAAATCCACACAAGGCAGGGTAGAGAAGCGGAATCTCGCAAGGTTCATATCCTTGATGCCGGCGGTTCGAATCCGTCTCCTGCAATTAATCCGTCTATCGTTCAGCGGATTAAAACAAATTCTCAATACACCTTCTTTATATGAATGTGGAACTCAACCCAATTGCTCTTTCATTGGAGTGTTTGACCGTTATAGGCGGCAACTATGGCGAGGTAGCTCAATTGGTAGAGCAGTAAAAAGATTGCAAGTCATGTTTGTGACTTCTACAGCAATTCTTCCATTACAAGGTACGTGTTGATGGTTCGACTCCATCCCTTGCCACTATGTGGTGCTTACAGCAATTATTCTGGATATGACTGTTAATCATAAAAACCAAAAGCATCATGAAAATTTTAGGGGACACTTACAGCAACTTATTTATTAATAAAATCTTAGGCGAATATTTTATATTTTTGTGTCCTGAAAGGAGAAAAACATGGATTTCGCAAACGCAATGAAAGAAGAAGGTAAATTCACAAGAACTGAAAATGGCGCAGTCGCACTGAGCACTACAAGCGATGCAAGACTTGACTTGTTTGGAACTGTTGGAGCATTAAGAGATGCTGATGAGAATAGAATCACTACATTGTTCTCAGAAGCGTATGCACAGGACAAGCTCTTTGCAACAAAGATTGCTTTTTACGCAAGAGATATTCGTTGCGGACTTGGAGAAAGAAAAACTTTCCGAACCATTATTCGCTATATGGCAGAGCATCATCCAGAAGCGCTCAGACCAAACCTTGATTTGATTGGAGTGTTTGGAAGATACGATGACCTCTATGAATTGATTGGGACACCACTGGAAGATGATATGTGGAAAACCATGAAAAATCAGTTCGAGGAAGATCTGAAGAATCTCAATGATGGCAAAGCAATTTCTCTGCTTGCCAAATGGATTAAAACTGCTGACGCAAGTAGTGCAAAGACTAGAAAATTAGGAATTATGACTGCACAGAAGTTAGGCTATCCAGTTTACAACTTCAAGAGAATTGTTCGCAGCATGAGAAAACAGATAGGTGTTGTCGAAAGTCTCATGTCTGCCGGTAAGTGGAACGAGATTAAATATCCAGAAGTTCCCAGCCGTGCAATGATGATTTATCGTAGAGCCTTTGCAAAGCATGATCCAGATGGATTCAGCGAATTTATCAATAAAGCTGATAAAGGAGAAGTTAAAATTAATGCTTCAACCTTGTATCCATACGATATCGTAGAGAAAATTCTTTACGGAAAAGAAAACAACAAAGTTCTTGAAGCACAGTGGAAAGCACTTCCAGATTATTTTGAACGTGGAACAAATGCACTGATAATGGCTGATGTATCTGGCTCAATGTATGGAAGACCAATGGCAACATCAATTGGTCTGGCAATATATTTTGCTGAGAGAAATACAGGTGCATACCATAACCTGTTTATGACATTTTCCTGCAATCCACAGATTGTCACATTAAAGGGCGAAACACTTCACCAGAAAATAATCAATGCTGCAAAAGCAAATTGGGGCGGTAGCACAAACCTTAAAGCTGCATTTGAGAAAGTGCTCGATATTGCTGAAGAGAACAATGTCTCTCAAGAAGAAATGCCGAAAGCTATAGTTGTTATCTCTGATATGGAAATTGATTGTAGCGGAAATAAGGACTGGTCTTTCTACGACAAAATGGAAAAGAAATTCCGTAAAGCTGGATATGTTATTCCGAATATTATCTTCTGGAATGTCAACAGCAGACATGATGTGTTCCATGCAGATGATACAAGAAAAGGTGTACAACTTGCAAGTGGTCAGTCGGTAACAGTATTCAAACAGGTATTACAGAATCTTGGATACAATCCGATTGAGGCTATGGAAAATACAATCAACTCAGAGAGATACGATTGTATCACTGTTGAATGAAATATAAGGTGAAAATCAACTCAGCTTTTTTAACTGACCGTGACAAGCGGTACGGAATGTAGCTCAGGTGGGAGAGCGCACTGTAAAAGTGAGGTCGCAGGTTCGAATCCTGCCTTTCCGATTCCATATAGTGGCGGAATACGTAGACGCTATTGTGGTAGCATAGGTTTGAACCCACAACTTAGGTGACCTTAGCCGGCGGCATGAGAGTAAAAGGGTGGAAATCCCCTCCTATATGGACGTTTGATGCATTGAGTGATAATGCTCTGATTGAAAAGTGGCGGAACTATTGACGGTGATGAATCCGATACAATAGAAAGGCAGACGCAGAGGATAGTACATCGTAATGGATGAGTATGTGTCTTTGGACATGGGATGTGCATGTAGGTTCAATTCCTACCTTTTCAATTCCAGTGAAGTGCCATCACTGGAATTGTGAATTATTCATTTTATACTTACCTTTCTATGAATGGTTTCCAGTACTCCACGTTGGGTGGCTAGTTACGGTTCAAGTCCGTGTACTGGAATTTTTGTTTAGAGAGGTGGATTATGGAAGAAAAAGATTATTGTTGTACATGTAAATGGTACGCGACATACGAAGGCGTTTGCTGTAATGGTGACAGTGAACATTGCGCAGATTTTAGATGTCTTGATGATATCTGTGAATGTTGGGAGGGAGTAAAGAATGAAAATTCATGAAGTGATACGTCTGAGAAATGTATACGGTGGAGAAACAACTCTTAATGACCTTGTAAATCTAATACAAGGAAATAAAATTTATAGATGCCCGAAGTGCGGTGGAAGTGGAACTACTATCAAAAGAGTAAATTGTGCACAATACTGGGAGTGTTGCGATGATTACAAAGAAATAAAAGTCACTTGCGACTTATGTAACGGTGAGGGATACACCGAGAAAATATACAAGCCTAGAATGGTACAGGATGGATGGAAATGCGAATAGCAGGTAAAGAAATCAACGATGAATGTTCCAAGTGCGGAAATATTCTCGAATGCGAGTTGTTCCGTCAAGGACATGGAATAAAACAGGAACGTGAGAACATAGCAAAGATGATCAAGTGCCAGATGAAGCATAGGGAGGAAAGAGAAAAGAATGATTAAAATTTTAGTTCCTGGAACATTAAAAAGAATAAATTGCGGAAAATGCGGAGCAGTGTTGCAGTACGATGAAAAAGAAGATGTTAAAGAAGAATGCATAGAAAAAATGTTTTCTACAAATATGCCATCTGGACGTGGACGTAAGCAGAAATATATCATATGCCCACAGTGCAAGAATAAAATAGTTACGTGGTCTACAAGATAGGAGAAGATGCCATGATTAAGAAACTCTGCAATCTCTATATAAGACACAAGACAAAAAATCTCACGAGGATTCCATTGTTCACAATGACTTTTGACTGGAAGAAGTTTCAGAAAGACGGAAAAGAAAACAGTTGCATGTTATATACCTTGCATCCAGACATCGCAAAAGACCAATTTCTAAAAGAGAAATTATCTGAATGTGTAGATTATATCCGGGATAACTATGATATGGAAACGTTTACCAAAATCTAAGGGAGGCAGTTATGAGAATTGAAGACATGGCAACATGGACAGTAGATCAGTTGAAAGAAGAAGTTGTTCGTTTGGCCGATGAGAGAGAAACAAAGCAACATGAGATTTTAGACAAGGATAATAAAATCAACGAGCTTCAGGCTGAACTGGATAAAATGTGTGCTTATAACAATGAGTTAAAAAGACAGGTGGACGAAAAGGCAGATACGCCATTTTATGACGAATCTGTAGAAATTGCAAAATATCACAGGCAGCATCAGTCCGATTGCATCACAATCAATCAGCTTCAGACTGCATTGGACGTAATAGTTGACCGATATTATGCAAATCTAAGAAAGGTTCATGGGGTGAGTTGATATGGGCGAAAAAGACGAAAAACAGTACTTTCTTAAAAAGCCAGATGGTGAGTACTGTCCGATTACCGAAATAGCAAACGTTCCAGAACACATACCACCTGATTATAATGACGATTTACCGAATTTCAGTGAATACGAATCATTCACTATAAATTTTAAAATGAATTCAAATACTAAGAAAAGATTATTCTGGACAATATTTGCACCGGATAAAATAAATCGAAATAATTTTAGAAAAAATCATGGAATTCCGATGATACGCAGAGTTGCAGGACGAAAAGGAGTAAGAAAATATAGATGAGCATCAAATCAGCATTTGAATCAGAGGGAATAGATTTCTCTCAGGCAATGAATCCACCTGAGCCGTGGGACGGACGGGCATTAATAAAGAATATCAATGGCAAACTGTGGTATTGTTGTCCTTTTTGCGAGAAGAAAGCACTTCTAATTAGCCCAGAGACAAAAATTCGGCATCTTAAATTGAAATGCAAGGGTAGCAACTGCAAGAAAGAGTTTGAGGTGAATGTATGAGTACTTGTTATGATTGCGCGTGTTCAAAAATTGAAACAGACGGCAGCGATGCGGAAGAACTTCAAAAGACTAAACCTGTGGAACTTGACGAACTTTCGGAAGAAACCAAGTTTAGAATTTATAAATTAATTGTAAATGAAATTGGAAAGCATTTTTACAATTGCGAGATGCGTATGTCATATAAAGACTTTATACTTGTTGAGGATTGCATCAGAAAAGTTTTGCAAGGAGAACAAGATGAACACAAAACAGATTAAATGTATTCTGACAGGTGGATGCAAGTTCAAAAGTTCGGATACAGAATCAAAATGCAATGACAAAGAAAAAACTTGCACTATTACAGAAACTTGCTGCAAATGCGGAAAGAAATATACAGCGGTATTTACTTACAAACAATTAGGTGTTCCAGATTGAGGTTAATGTATGAGCAAATATTTTGTAGTAAATTTTCCAATAAAGATTTTTGCTAAAGACAAAAAAGTTGTCGATGCGTTGGCAAATATTGATGTGTACCATGAAAAAGATAAGAGAATTATTTTTGTAGAATTTGTCACACTTTATACTGTTTTTCCAAAAGAATGTGTTTTTGAAATAGGATATCTTAAAAAGAAATTCAAATTCTTACATGTTGAGCCACACGTATCTGATTCTGGACTATATAAAATAAAAATTCAATATAAACGAGAAGAAGATATAGAAGAAAAAGATGAGTGGTGGGATTCACTTAGAAGTATTGTGAGGTGAGTAAATGAAAAAGATACCAACATTATTTGAGCGAGAATTTAAAGACCATAAGGTTGTAAAGGTTCTTCCGAAAGTGCATCCGGGAATGGAATGGGTACTTAAAGGAGAAGGTGTTGCAACAGTCAAATACGACGGTTCTTGCTGTGCGATAATTGACGGAGAATATTATAAAAGATATGACTGCAAGAAGGGCAAAATACCACCAGAGGGATTTATCCCTTGTTGTGAGCCAGATTCCATTACAGGTCATTGGCCGGGATGGGTAAAGGTTGATGAGAATAATCCGTCTGATAAGTGGTTTGCAGAAGCGTATTATGTAACTTCAATGTGGACAAATCAAGGCCTTAAATTGCCGGATGGCACATATGAAGCTTACGGAAAACATTTTCATGGCAATCCGTATAATGATGATTACGATGCCTTGATAAAACACGGCAAAGAAATCGTTGAAGTCGAAAGAACATTCGAGGGAATCAAAAAATATCTTTCTGAACACGAAATAGAAGGATTAGTTTTCTGGAAAGACGGAAGTCCACAATGTAAAATCAAGCGTTCAGATTTTGGCTTTGAATGGCCGGTCAAGAAAGCGTGACCAAATGAACAAAATCAGAAAAATATGTTGGATAATTGTGAATTTCATAATATTCAAATGGGTAGCAGATTATTTGATAGCCACAATTCAAATGACAATTGAAAATCATTGGGGACTTTCGGCGGTTCCGTTATTGTTCATGGCAATATTCGCAGAATGGAAAGTAATTGAAAATATTTTTACGGAATTTAATAAATAAACCAGTCAAAGAGCCACACGAGAGCCAGACTAAATCCTAAAAAGAAAGGAGGTCTGGCTCTATTTTTATGCAAAAATTCACAGAAGGTTCGATTGAATGGTATCGGGCAATTTTAAATCAAATCATTAATGATGATATGACAGTCTGTCAAAATCAGAAGGACTGCCTTGATTTACTTTTGAATATGAATATTGACCTTCCTTTCAAGGATAATCCAGATGCACGGAATATGGCAATGAAAGTCAGTCGGTACGCTCATACAACTGCGGCAAGAAACGCGGCACTGACTGGAAGCGGTAATTTTGATGATATTTACTGGCAGTATTTATTGATGGAAGCACAGAACTATCAGGTTGACAGCGGGCTTCTTTACCTTGAAAAGAACCGAATCCCGAAAGAACGATTCTATGAACCACGAAGAAATGTGTTCTTGCAGCATAACATCATAGGTTCACTGCAAGACCTGATGGATGATAAATTAGATATATTTGCATTAAGCGTACCTCCGGGTTGTGGCAAGAGTACTCTGGAAGATTTCTTTTTATCATTGGTAGGTGGATGGTTCCCGAATGACTTTAACCTGTCTTCGGCACACAGTAGCATTCTGACACGTTCCCTTTATGATGGTGTTCTGGAAATTATCAATGATCCCGTGGAATACACGTGGCATGAGATATTCCCTAACGTAGAAATTCAAGGAACAAATGCAAAGGAAACTACAGTCAATCTCGAAAGAAACGGACGATTTAAGACATGGACATTTCGTTCTATTGATGGCTCTCTGACTGGTGCTACTCGTTGTAATAGATTTCTTACCGCCGATGACCTTGTATCTGGTATTGAGGAAGCGTTGAACAAAAACCGATTAGATACCCTGTGGACAAAAGTGGTAAATGACTTGCGTTCCCGTAGACTTGAGGGATGCAAAGAGTTTTATATTGCCACCAGATGGTCAGTACATGACCCTATTGGAAAATTGCAACAACTATATGCTGGAAACCCACGGGCAAGGTTTATTGCAGTACCGGCTCTTGATGAGAACGGCAAAAGTAATTTCCTATTTACGGTAAATGGATTCTCAGAGAAATATTTCAATGATGCTAAAGAATCCATGGATGAAATTTCTTACAACTGTCTTTATCAGCAACAGCCGGTAGAACGTGAGGGATTATTATTACCGCCGGATAAATTAAAACGATTCTTTTTCAGTAAAGAAGACGTGCCGGATGGATGCGCGGATGAATACATCATCATTCCAGATAAAAATGCAGATGCAATATGGGCGATATGCGATACAAAAGATAAAGGAACCGACTTCGAATCATTACCGATTGCATACCAATACGGAGATAAATTTTTCTTTCCTGATGTGGTGTTTGATGATACTACAGACTATGACATTTTGGATAGAAAGACAGCAGATATTTTGATAAGACATAACCCACATAAGATTCGTTTCGAATCAAATAATGTCGGAAACCGTGTGGCACACAATATCCAGAAAATGATTACCGGAAAGTGCCGAGCTGAAATTGAGACAAAACCAACGTCAGCAAATAAAGAAACGAAGATTCTTGTAAATTCGGACTATATAGCAAAACATTTTTATTTTCTGCATCCAAGTCAGTACAAAGCAAAGTCTGATTACGGATTGTTTATGGCTAATGTAACTACGTACACTACTAGGGCAAAAGTACCACATGATGACGGAATCGATTCTTTGGCTATGATGGCTGAGTACGTACAAAATCCATTAGGTGGTAAAGCAACGGCAATGCAGAATCCATTCTGGGGAAGGAGATAGCATGGATATAAAGGAATATCTGAATCAAATTCAACGATACGAAAAAATTATAAATAACAAACTGGAAGAAATCGAACACTTAAAATTGCTTGCTACTAGCATTAGTGCTTCGACGTATGGCATTGAACGTGTTCAAACTTCTGGAAGCCAAGATAAAATAGGCGATACAATTGCAAAATTGGTGGATGCGCAGCGAGAACTAGCTGACAATGTGGTAGAGCTTATGGAGAAAAAGCAGAAACTTATAGATGTTATAGAGTCTGTGGAAAATCCCCAGTATTATGATTTTTTGTATAAACGATACGTAGAGGGAAAAAAGCTAACTGTCATTGCAGATGAAATGGAATACAATGAAGAATATATTAAACAATTTCACGGGAAAGCAGTAAATTACGTAAAAGAAATGCTTAATTTTAAAAGTTAACACCTTTTCTTACTGAATATAACCTTCCGGTTATGTATAATATATGATGAAAATGTATGAAGCATCGGGCGAAAACTCGGTGCTTTTTTCATGCCTAAAAGGAGGTACGGGCAGTGGCAAGAAATAAGATGAATTATATTGACCTCTGCCATGGTGAATTTGGCAGAAAGGTAGCATATACCGGAGTAAACAAAATTACACCAGAAAATGTACTGAAAGTGATTGCTGATACAATCGGTGTTCACAATAGAAACAGAACTATGATTGATTATCTGTATAGATACTACAAAGGCGACCAGCCAGTTCTTTACAGAGAAAAACTTGTACGTCCTGAAATTAATAACAGAGTATGCGAGAATCATGCACTTGAAGTTGTTCGCTTCAAAGCATCTCAGACATACGGAGAACCAATTCAGTTTGTTTGTAAGAAAAAGAATGCAAGCGAAGAAACCAATGCGCAGGTGGATTTGTTTAATGATTATCTGGACGAAGCAAATGCAGAAGCCAGAAATATTGAATTAGGGACATATCAAAGCGCAGTAGGCACTGCATACAAGTGCATTCTTCGTGAAGAAGATTGGACAGCGGATTCAGACATCCCGCCATTTAGAATTTTTATTCCATATCCGGGAGATTGCTACATTGTTTATTCCAAAGGCACCGGAAAACCACTGATGTCGGTTCAGATATTAAAAGACGAAGATGACCAACAGTATTATCAGTGCTATTCAAAAAACCAGTATTTTATTGTGCAGAATGGAAAGATTAAAAAAGCCGGTCTGAATGGCTTTGGAAACATTCCAATTATTGAATATCCAAACAATCATGACAGATTATCTGATGTTGAAATAGCAATCACAATGTTCGATACAATCAATAACATGCAGTCAAACAGAATGGATGGAGTTGAACAGTTTGTTCAAGCCTTTATGAAATTCAAGAACTGTGAGATTGACGAGAACGAATTCCTCAAGATGGTAAAACTTGGCGCTATATCTGTTAAAGATACCAGCAATGGATGCCAGTCGGATGTTGAACTGATGACTGCTGAACTGAATCAATCAGAAAGTCAAGTTGCTAAAGATGATATTTACAGCAATATGCTGATTGTTGAAGGAATGCCAGATAGACAACAGAACACAGGGGGAGATACCGGTCAAGCCGTATATCTCCGCAATGGTTGGGACTTCGCAGAGCGTAGAGCCAAATTGGATGAACCTTTTATCCGTGAAGCTGAGAAAGCATCTGCCAGAATAATACTTAACATTATAAGAAATACTACTGGTGATATAAAACTTTCGACAAGAGATTTTGATGTAAAAATTACCAGAAACCCAACGGATAACATGCTTGTTAAAGCACAGGCCCTCGATTATCTGGTTAAGAATAAAATACATCCGCTCATTGCACTTATTACTTGTGGATTATTTAGTGATCCGCAGAAAGTATACGAAATGAGTTTTCCGTACATGCAGTCATTGTATAAGAATCCAGAAGAGGAAACGCAGAAAGCACAAGAATTGATTGACAATTTTAGTCAGAAATCAGTTCAAAATCAATCAGCAATAATTTCTTCCACTGACGAAGAATAAACGTTTTTACATTAATTATTTAAGGAATCTTGGGAAACTGAGATTTCTTTTTTAATACTCAAAAATATTGCAACAGCCCGTGAGCGTAAATCGGGTGCAGGTCATATGCGGAGCGAACCGTGTGAAAAAAGTGTGATGATCTGGAAGAAAGGAGATTTCATGACAAGAGAACAGGCAAAACAAGTACTTATCGGTATGGGAATTGAGGAACCATCTGATGAACAGGTGACCAAATATCTTGATTCCGTCACAGGAGAAGTAAAAAAGGAAAAAGACAAAAACACTTCCCTTAAAGAAAAAGCTGATAAGGCAGAAGCACTGCAAAAAGAACTTGATGAGCTGAAACAGCAAAACATGACTGATGCAGAAAAAGCAGAACTTGAACGTCAGAAAGAAAAAGCTGCAAACGAGAAAAGAATTTCTGATCTTGAATCTGCACTTGCAACTTCCCAGAAGGAAGCTCTGACAGGCAAAATTACTTCTATTTTTGCAAACGCAGGAATGAAAGGAGATGCCTATGCGGGAGCAATCAAAGCATTTTCAAATATGAATGCAAAGGATGCTCTTAAAGAAGCCCAGACATTTGTCGATGGAATTTCCGTAGAAAATAAAAACGCTCTTGATACCGCAAAAGCAGCTTGGGAGAAAGAAGCACTTGAAAATACACCTAATCCCGGTGGCGGTAAATCTGGTGGAGAACCAGAAAAGAAAAGCGAAGCATCTGAATACGCAAAAGCGTACTCAGCAAGAATGAATCAAGAAGCCAAGGCGGCAGATGATAATGCCCCGGTAAATATTTAATTTTAGTAAAGGAGAAAAAGACATGGCTTTTATGAAAACTGAGCAGTATGAATCCAGACCTAACATCCTTGAATCTGAGGTTGGATTAGTACTCAAAACTTACACAGCAAATCAGACAAATGCTGAAACAGTTGGAACTAAGAAAATTATCAAAGCAGGTTCCGTGTATCCGACAAATGCAACAGGCGCAATCGGCATTGTGTTTGAAGATGTTGATATGACAGATGATACTAAGAGACCGATTTCTGTGATTGTTGCAGGGCGTGTTCTTGAAAAAAGACTTCCAGTAACAGTTGATGAAACTGCAAAAACTGAACTTGAGAAATCAGGAATCGTTTTTGTAACTACAGAAGACCCAGTATTTTAAGGAGGTATAACAATGCCATTTAATGTTTTAGAATCCATCACAGAGGAAGAGAGACTTAATTTCTCCCAGAGTTTTGATGTAAAAAGACCTGGTATCCTTGATACTATTTTTCCAGATATAAAAACACAATATCTGAAAGCCGAATATTACAGACTTATGGCCGGACAGAGACTTCCAGAAGTAGCGTTTGTTCATGCTCTTGATACTGAAGCAGAAATCGGTACAAGACCAGGATTCGAAAAAGTACTGACTGAAAAACTTTTCATTAAAAGAAAAATCAATCAGTCTGAAAGATTACGTCAGGCAATCGAAAATGGTGTGCCGGACAACGAAGCACTGAAAAACTTTGTATTTGACGATGCAGCTAACCTGTTTGAAGGCGTTGTTGCAAGAGCAAATGTCATGAAAGGTCAGTTCCTTTCTACTGGTGCTGTAACAATCAAAGAAAATCATGTTGATATGGGAATCAATTATGGTGTTCCAGCAACTGCAAAAGTAACACTTACCAACTGGGCTACACCAGAAGCAGATATCATGGGAGATATCCAGAAAATGGTAGCTGTAGCAGAAGACAATGGTTATGTAGTTAATAAAGCCCTTACTTCTCTCAAAATGATTAACTACATGAGAAATAACACTGCTATGCAGACAGCAGTTCTGGGAGCAGATAACAAACGTCTTCTGACAAAACAGGAACTTGCAAATCTGCTTATGCAGGAATACGGAATCACAATTGATCGTTGCGATGAGAAATTCCGCTTCAGAAAAGCAGATGGTTCTCTTAAAACAGGCAGATACTTCAAAGAAGATGTATTTACTCTGTATGAAGCAGATGCAAACGGTTCTTTCGGTACAGGACTCTGGGGCGTGACGCCTGAGGAACTTGAATACAGACAGTTCATTCAGGAAGAAAACCGTTCTTTCGTAACACTGTCCATGTGGGCTACACAGGATCCGGTTGCAGTATGGACAAAAGCGTCCGGTATATTCGTTCCGGTTGCTCCGAAAGCTAATGGCGGTATCGTTATCGGCACAAAGGGGGAATAAGCGGGCATAGTCTCAATGTGAACAGCCAATCACCGTCTGTAGCAAGTGTTGAATCAGAAGAATCAACACATAAATACGCAGAAAGTGAGCTGTCTAATATGACTGTGCCACAGTTAAGACAGCTTGCAAGTGATAATGGCTATGCCCTGACCTCAACAAATAAGGCTGGTATCATTTCTGAAATATTATCTCAGCAGTAACGCAGAAAGAGGCGGTGAATTAAATGAATGAAGAACTTATGGAAGAATTATCACTTTATTTAGCAGATAATCCAGAATCTGAGTCCATACTCACTCTTTCTGTAAATCGGGCAATTCGTTCATTTAAAAATAAGCGAAATTACCCCTCTAGTTACACTGATGATAAAATCAAAAACGACATGAAAAAATGCTATGATTGTATTTTTGACTTGGCGCTTTACTTTCTGGTTAAACAGGGGGCAGAGTTCCAAGGATCACATTCTGAATCTTCTGTAAATAGAAGTTGGGAATCTGAAACCGAAATTTATATTAATCATGGTGTTTTTCCTTTTGCTGGAAGTTTCAATTAAAAAAGATGGGATGGAACGCAATGTGTTTTTCCTCCCGGCACGTTGCAGGGTTGCTCGTTAAAGCAGGGAAAGAGCAAAAATCTTATAGGGAGTGAAAGAAAGGAAAAGCGATGGGATGTGAACATGAGTGCTTTAACAATCACCGCTTCGAAGAAATTGAAAAAAATATTCATGATATGCAGGAAAAGCAGTCTGAAAGACACAAGGAATTTTATTCTAGAATTAATAAACTTGAACAGAAGACTGCCCTGTATAGCAATGACTTAGATCATATCAAAGAAACAGTCGATGAGATGAACAACAATTTAAAAATTCTCATGGCAGTCCCTGGCAAACGTTATGACACCATTATTGTATGCATTATAACAGCAGTCGTGGGAGCAGTTGTAGGATTTATGTTGAGCGGTGTATTTCCTATGTAACAAATCGATTCCACTTGTAAGGGAGGACGGTGGAGTTATATGAATTATGCGGATTTTTCAGAAGATGAAAGAAAATTTTACTTGCAAGAAGCAGGTTTTGATTCACGTGAAGAAAAATTATTTCGATTACGGGCTTATGGCGAAAAAACATTATGGGAAGCATCTGAATTAATGGGGTACAGTCCCAGAACCATAGACCGAATCAATAGAAAAATAAAAAAGAAAATTACCAAAGTTGCCCCGATGTATATTCGGGGCTTTTCTTTGTATAATGGCGGAAATGTGGCGAAATAGTGACGTTCAAATACAGTGTTCCTTCCTATATAATATAATCATAGGAGAAAACGTAATGATTATATTAAGAAACCCTTACGAGGGTATATGGGAAAAGCATCGTTCTATAGATGATATGGATATGATTCTTGAATCCCGGACAGGAGGAACAGATTATGGCAGGTTATCCGTATTATCCACAACAGCCAATGATGAGCAACCCTTACGGACAAATACAGCCGTATCAAGACAGGTTGGCACAATTACAGAATAACTATCAACAGGCAATGCCATATGGACAAATGCAGATGCAGCAGCCTGTACAACAAATGCAGCAAATGCCAATGCTTCAAGGACAGATGGTTGATGGGATTGATACTGTAAAAGCAAAGGACGTTGATATGTCTGGCAACCCTGTTTACTATCCAAAGACAGATGGAACAGAAATATATAAAAAGCAATTGCAGGCAGACGGAAAAAGCAGAATCTTTGTTTACCGGCTTATAAATCCAGAAGAACAATATCCAAAGCAGGAAGAAAAACAGATTGACATTGAAGCAATGTTTAATCAGCTTCGGAATGATGTTTGCTCTGAAATTTCTGAAATAAAAAACATGTTCCCGACACAAATGTCGGAGACATCGGTATCTAAGCAGAACGGAGGTAAGCAAAGATGAGTTTCAATCCTAATGCCATGATGAAAAAGCAATTTGAGAAAATGATTTCTCAGAGGTTCGGAAGTGTAGATAACATGATGAACGATATGAGTAAATTTGCAGGAAACAATCCGACATTGAAGAATGCGTTGGATTTATACAAAAAAGGTGATACAGATCAATTACATCAAATACAGCAAAATGTATTTAATGAAAAGCACTTATCACCAGACGGAATTATCCAGAAATTCCTTGGATTATAACATTTCCCCATAATTGGGTGATTAAAAATCGCTACAATTTGGGACGACAGCCGCGGATGTCTCCTATTGTAAATAATATTTAAGGAGACTAAAAACATGATGAATGGTTCAAATTACAGCCTTAGTGACATTGCAGCTGCTACAGGCTCTAATAACCGTGCCAATGACATGTGGGGCGGTGATGGATTTTCACTTATCTGGCTTGTCTTGATCTTTGCTATCTTCGGATGGGGAGGTTTTGGCGGCTGGGGCGGCGGCTTCGGTGGCAATGGTGCAAATGGTGCTGGATTCCAAGGATGGGCCACACGTGCAGATATCAATGAGAGTTTTGCTCTTAACGATATTCAGAACGGTATCAGAGGTATTCAGCAGGGCATCTGTGACAGCACATATGCTCTCAACAATACCATGCAGAGCGGTTTCAACGGTGTAAACGTTGGAATGCTTCAGGGCTTCAATGGCGTTCAGCAGGCAATTAATGCTGACACTGTAGCAAATATGCAGAACACAAATGCATTACAGTCTCAGTTAGCAAATTGTTGCTGCGAAACAAGAGAAGCTATACAGGGCATCAACTACAACTTAGCAACCAACACTTGTGCTCTCCAGAACACAATGAACAACAACACCAGAGATCTTCTGGAAAACCAGAACAGCAACACAAGAGCAATCCTTGACTTCCTGACTAACGATAAGATTGCAACATTACAGGCAGAGAACTCTGATCTGAAACGTGCTGCATCTCAGGATCGTCAGTCCGCGCTGATTGTAACTGAAATGAATGCACAGACGCAGCGATTAATCAATTCAATCAATCCATCCCCGATTCCTGCATTTCAGGTACCGGCTCCGTATGCATACGCAGGATGCAACGGATATGGAAACAGTTGCTGCTAAGTAACTCACCCTTAGAGGTTGACTAAATTCTAAGAGGTGGGTTGCGGCTCACCTCTTATTTGATTGAGAGGTATAAAATATGAGTTGTAAAAATGTTTGTAAGCTCTGTAACCATCTTGTGATAAGCCAGTCTGTCGCATTCACTGGTGGGAATCTTGTGGTTACACTCCCGGCAGGCAGTTATTCCAATGGAGAAAAGTATTGCATTGTGATCGCACAAAGTATACCAACAACCACTACAATTAATGCCCCGGTAATGATTCAGATAGGAACAGGAACAACTTTGTATCCGCTAGAGAATCGTTGCTGTGCACAGGTTACAGCGTGTGGAGTAAGAACCAGAACAAAATATGCAACCAGAGTAGCTACGAGTGCAACTGGCGGAGTATTCAAGATGCTAGGAAACCCGGCTTGTAGTCCGAGTAATAATTTAACTGCAATTAATGGTACAGCCCCAACAACAGACACACCTGTTACACAGGCTGTTAGAAAGGGGGCACTGTAATGCATAAAGTTGCAATGGAAATGGGAAAATGGGCTATGGAAAAAGCCAAAACACATGGCTTTGATAATCTCAGTGCTCAAGACTGGGACGATCTGAAAGACTGCATGGAATCCGTAAAGTGTGCGATTTGTGCAGATAAAGATTACAGAATCGTAGAAGCTATGGACGAATGTGAACAGGAAGAGAAGTATCTTGGACGCATGGGATATGACAGGTATCGCTATTCCAACGGCAGATTTGCGCCGAAAGGCAAAGGAAGTCGTATGGGATACAAGCCGTATCTGTACATGGAAGATGATGACTGGATGGAAGAATATCTGAACAATCCAGAGTTCGAACGTAATATGTACCGCATGGGATATCATCCAGATCGTAGTGATATGAGAATGGATGGAATGAACCATAAGCAGTCCAGATATGGCGAAAGCTATGACAGATACAGCGAGAATCGCAGGCATTACCATGATTCCAATGATACAGAATCTAAGAGAAAAATGGATGATTCCATGAAAGAGTATACATCTGACATTATCCGTAATCTTACAGAGATGTGGTCAGATGCAGACGCAACTCTTAGGCAGTCGATGAAAACCGACTTAACTCGTCTGATACAGCAGATGAATTGAATATTAAATGAATTTTGCCCTTGTTACAGGAATGTAACAGGGGCTTTTTAATTAGGGAGATTGATGATGGAAAAATGTGTAATAAATGTTCTTGGAACGAATTACAGAATTATTCCAAAAGAACTTAAAAATGCAGATATTGACGGCCTTACAGATAATACTGCAAAGGAAATTGTTATCAGAACGGACAACGTAAATAACGTTGGTGATTTTGACTTCTTACAGAAAAAGCAGTTGAGACACGAAATTATTCATGCATTCTTGTCGGAAAGTGGATTGCAGTGCAATTGGCAACATATGGAACAGTTCGGACATGATGAAACCACAGTTGATTGGTTTGCGATTCAATCTCCGAAGATTTTTGAAGTATTCAAAGAACTTGAGTTAATTTGAAAGGGATGGTGATAAGCCATGCTAAGACAATTTTATATGAACGGAGACCTATGGAGAGTGCAGTTCGTATCTCCGCACGACAGCGTGTTAATTGACCGCACAGGCGAAAGAACTCTTGCTGTATCGGATTATTCCACAATGACAATTTCGATTGCAAATAATCTATATGGAGAACTTCTGAACCGTGTGTTTATCCATGAGTTAGGGCATTGTGTAATGTTCAGTTATGGTTTATTGCCAAAACTTCACCGTATGGTCAAGAAACAGTATTGGGTGGATGCAGAGGAATTTGTGTGCAATATGCTTGCCGATTACGGATGCTTTGTAATTGGCGTTGCAAAAGATGTTTTAGGAAACCAATTTACTTATGTGTCCCCTGTTGGAGTAGAAAAAATGATTGCATAAATGAAAACCCTATTTTGCCAACTGTAAATGATGATGGTGTACTTATTTTTTAGGAGGTAGTTCATGGCAGAATCAATTTTAAAAATCCATACTCAAAACGGAGATGTTCCAGTTGGGTATCCAGGCTTAGCAGACAAGCCTATCTCAGATAAAACTTTGAGTAAAGAGGGAGCATTTGCCGACTCCAAAGCCGTAGGCGACAGATTCAAAGAAGTAAATGCAGAAACTGATTCACTAAAGGAAGATTTATCCAACAAAATCACAAAATTTTATGCATCAAATCAGGGCGAAACTCATATTACTGATTCTGATAATGGAAAGATTCAGGATATGATGATATATGGCAAACAATCACAGGATGGAACACCAACGCCAGAGAATCCAGTTGAGATTAAGAGCGTGGTGAATCCAACGGTGAAGGTGTGCGGGAAGAATTTACTAAATGCTACTTTGCAGACTACTACAGTGAATGGTGTTACTTGTACTGCAAATGGAGATTGAACGTATACGTTGAATGGGACCGCTACAACGATAACAACATTTGATATTGCACAGGACGTGTCTTGTAGTTCATTTAGACTTGTAGGGTGTCCAGTTGGGGGAGCTCATGATGCGTCTTACGAATTACAAGCAAGAACTAATAATTTGATTTATGGATATGATACAGGTGATGGTAAAAATATAAAAGCTGATAAAAATTTTTTCATAAGAATTAGAATAAATACTGGAATTAATTGTAACAATCTTCTTTTCAAACCAATGATCGTAGATGCTTCCCTATACCCAGATGCCACCTACGATGATTTCGAACCCTACCACAAACAGACCGTCACCCTTCCATACACATTGAATGCAATCCCTGTATCAGCAGGTGGTAACGTCACAATTGATGGACAGCAGTATATTGCGGATTATGTGGATGTGGAGCGTGAAAAATTGGTGAGGATGGTTGATTCTTCTAAGTTAGATAATACACAATCTATTGTAGATAAAACCGAATGGTTATTAGCAGCGCCGCAGGAAATCGACCTCACCACAGAAGAAATCACCGCATTTAAAGAACTTGCAACATATTATCCGACTACACACATCAGCGTCACTTCAGAACAGTTGGACGGATATACAGTATTCAACTATCCAATAAGCATGGCAAATGGGTGGAACTATGTCAAAAAGCAACTTAACGATAACCGTGACTACATCTACGACATGGACATACAGAGCGCAGAAGCCTATGTCAACAGTGAATATGCAGTAGCATTAACAGAATTGGAGGTATGACATATGTTATATAGAACACTCAAAAAACTCAAAGAAAGAAACGGTCTCACAGACGACCTCAAGAACAAGATTGACGTATTTTTTGCAGTTGGGAGAATCACAGAGGAGCAGTACAATGAGTTGATGGATATTAATAAGGAAGAAGAACCGAAAGTGTAAACTAATTAACTAAAAGGCGCGGGGCTTTAGTAAACCAGTAAAAATCCAAAACATGTACCACGACTTTTATCGAAAGAGGTGATATGCTATACTTAGTCCAGAATATTTACGGCAAATCACAGAAGGTAGTGAACAGATAGCAGAAGAACTGCATCAGTATATCATCTCTGAAATCGTGTCACGGATGATGGCAGTATGTGACTACTGGTAAGGTTCCGGCAAGCCCTTTTATCAATCAATTTTATCCAGGATTTCTTCTAGCGATTCTGGTTTTAAAAACTCTTCTGTTGATTCAGCCAGAATATGTGACCATATTTTTGATTCTGTGTTAGAATCAATAGTTTTTGCAAGTCGTAATCTTTTTAACACTTGTTCAGAATGTTCATATTTTGTTCCGCAATTTGGACATGATATTTTGTCCATTGTTATATTCTGATTAACCTCATACTTGCATCCACATTTGCAATGGATTGTATCGTATAATTCCATATTTGCCCCTCCTTTTAAAAACATTGTATCACAATCATTGAAAGGAATAAACATAAATGAGAGGATTAAAAAGACAGAAACAGACCGTGTACTGGTCAAGAGTAATCGAAACACTTGAGGGAATAGATACCGTACCGACATACAGTCAACCGCAAAGCTTTAAGTTTTCTGTATCATCTACCGCAGGAACGCCTGAGGAAATATCAGCAGGAATCGTGCCGGATTACGACAGATACATTACTTCCTTTAACCGTTCTTTCCATCCGCAAGAGGGAGATGTATTTTGGATTGATACCGTGCCACAGGTTGACACACTGGGAAATCTGGTTCTGGAAGATGGTATTCCTACAACACCGCCAGATTACCGTTTGAAGAAAATCCTTGATACACAAAGAGGAAATCTGGCTAGATATGGAATTAAAAAGATAGGTGCAGAAGAATGAGTGGACGAGTAATCAAATGCAATCTGAGCCAAAAATCTATTGGAAACGCAATCAAAGAATTGAAAGCATATCAAAACAGTCTTCGCGATAAAAATGAAGTATTTCTTAAAAGGCTTTGCGAATTGGGAATTCCTGTCATAGACGAAAATATTATGTTGGCACAGGGAGATTCTGACAGGAACCACAATACCTACATCAAAATCAACAGGTTTGGAAATTACGCGCAGGCAACTCTTGTGTGCGAGGGTTCTGGAATTTTATTCATAGAATTCGGTGCAGGTATCCATTACAACACTCCGGCAGGCACAAGTCCTCATCCAAAAGGAGAAGAATTTGGTTACACAATCGGTTCTTACGGACAGGGAAAAGGAAAAAACGAATCGTGGGTATATGTGGCAGATTCTGGCGAATGGGTACGTTCTTACGGTACGGAGGCTACAATGCCCGTGTACAAAGCAAGCGTAGAAATTATGCAGAATATCCGTAGAATCGCAAAAGAAGTGTTTTCTGCATAAAAACATAACACCTTTTCTTACTGAATATAACGTCTGTTTTATGTATACTGTAAGATATAAAAGCATCTACCGAAATGGTGGGTGCTTTTTCTATGCTCAAAATAAGGTGGTGACAGATATGCCAGATGTAGTAAAAAATCCAGTTTCAGACGTATTTGAACGATGGAGAACAACTATTGAACCCGTTGTAGGAAAAGGGAACTTTTCTAATGACGAAAGTCAGACGGTAGCTTCAAACAAAAGGGTTTACGCACGTTTGTTCTTACTTGGAAATCCAACATCACGTGGCAATCTTGAGGGAGATGAGTGCGCGACAACGCCATCTTTCCAATCAGAATCCTATGCGACTGGTTCAAAAGCTTCTTCAAAAGCATATGAAATTGACGATGCCAGTCACAAGGCTATGGTTGGCATGGGGTTCCGTAGGATATACGGGCCCGTAAGACAAAATAATGCTGATAACAGCATAAAACGTGTTGTTAGCAGATATAGCCGGATATATACTGGCACATTACTCTAGGAAAGGAGTGAGAAAAACATGGAACAGATTATGAATTACGTGAAACCGGAACTTCTTATTGTTGCGGTTGTACTGTACTTTATCGGAATGGGTATTAAAAAGTCCGAAGTCATACCGGACAAATATATTCCGGCAATCCTTGGTGCTTTAGGCATTCTGATTTGTGGAATTTATGTTATTGCTACATGCGCTATATCTGGCGCGCAGGAAATCGCAATGGCAATTTTTACCGCAATCACACAGGGAATCCTCGTTGCAGGACTTAGCAATTATGTAAATCAGATTGTAAAGCAGGCAAGCAAAGAAGACTAGAAGGAGGTGATCCTTTTATCTCCCGGTACAGGGTTACGTACTAGAACCAGAGCCGTTAAGGCTCTTTTTTATTGCAATAAATTATAGCCGAAAGGCAGAAAGGAGCCAAAATGGCACGATTAACTACACTTGGTGTGAAATTTTCATATGCCGTTGAAACCGTGAAAGGCACAAAGCCTAGCAAATTCACACAGCTGGAAGAAGCCTCTTCCATCGGCGGTATTTCTCTTGACACAGAACAGATTGACGTTTCTGCACTGGAAGATTATCTGACTCAGTATGCAGCTGGCAGACAAGATACAGGTGGTACATGGGAAATTGAATTCATCATGGATCCAGACAAATCTGTTAAACAGATTAAAAAACTGTACGAAGATTCTAAAGCTGCAAAAACTACAGGACTGGCAACCTGGTTTCAGGTGTCGTTCCCGGATATGTCCGACGCATTCTTTGTTATTGCAGAATGCGGTCGCGAAATTCCAATGCCAGAAATTGCACAGAACGAAGCAGCAACCATGTCTATTTCTCTTATCATCAATACATATAAGGGACTGGATACCAAAATTGAGCCGACAGCGGCTGCTGAATAATATGTAAAACAGGGAGGATAATTCATGTTTAGTTTCTCAGTAAATGATAAAACATACAAAGTAAAATTCGGATACGGCGTACTTACCCAGTCAGACATTCTTACACAGGTGTCTTCTATGGGAGCAATCAACAATCCGAAAGATATGATTAAAATGCTTCCAGAACTGATTCTGGCGGGTCTGCAAAGAAAACACAAAGATGAATTCGGGTATGAAACCGAAGAAGAAAAGAAAATTGCATACGATAAAGTGTGCGATCTTCTGGACGACTACGAAGATGAATCCACAGAGGAAAATCCTCATAATGGATTTACTTTATTTGAAAAAGCAAGTCAGGAGCTTGAAAAGAACGGTTTTTTATCCGGAATGGTAAAAGCAATGGAGGAGAAATCGGAGGAAGAAAAGAAACTTCCGAAGACTCCACAGGATCACAAGAAGAAGAGTTAACTTTTCCAGAAGTAGTTCATAAAAAGCTACTTCCACTTTATTTGTCTATTGGCGTTTCTGAAGAAAAGTTTATGGATTCTACACCATATGATTTAGAACCATACATGGAAGCCTACAAATTAAAACAAAAAATGGCTGATTCGCAAGCATGGCAGTTCAACATGTACACGATGTGTGCAGTTCAGACTGCGGTTGCAAATGTGCTTATTGGTAAAAAGTCAAAGGCTGAATACCTTAAAGAACCATTTTCACAAACAGCCGAAAAGCAAAAGCAAGAGGATGAAGAGAATCTTTCTGAAACAGAAAAGAAACGGCAACGTGACAGGTTGCTCATGACATTGCAACTCATGCAAGCAAATTTTGAGCTGAATCATGGTAATAATGACGAGGGCAGGCAGGATTAAAAGTCTTGTCTGCCCTTTATTTTTTTGATTAAAAGGAGGTGCTTTAATGGCCGATAATACCATAGATACCCTCAATATACAAATAGAGAGTAGCACAACTCAGGCGGTGCGGTCTATTAATAACCTTGTAAAAAAATTAGATACATTAAACACTGCCTTTGGAAATCTTGACATAAGCCGGTTAAATAATTTTTCCAATTCTTTAAAAAGTTTAGGTAGCGTGAATTTTAAAGCAAATGGATTGAATGCGGCTATAAACGCTATCAATCGTCTTGGAAAATCCGATTTCAGTCAGTTTGATACAGGAAAATTAGGTAAAATTCTTACCGAGATGCAGAAACTTGATGCTATTCCAGATGTTTCTCCGAGCGTTAGCCGGTTCACAACCGCTATAGCTAAACTTGCCGGTACAGGACAGTATATCGGCAATGTATCAAAGGAACTTCCGAATCTTGCGACAGGTTTAAATAATGCGGCTACTAAATTAGGATCTATGAGCGAAGTATCAGCATCCACCAATGCTTTTATTACTTCTCTTGGAAAATTATCTAGTGCAGGAGATAAAACCGGAAAGACTGCAAGTCAATTATCAACTCTCGCACAAGAGGTTTTGAAGTTTTTTGACGTAATGAAAAGCGCGCCAGATATCAGTTCGAGCACAATAAGAATGACAGAAGCTCTTGCAGTATTAGCATCGTCTGGAAGTAAAGTAGGGCGTGCCACGAATAGCGTTTCGAATTCATTTAACACGATTTCTTCGTTAGGTTCAAAAGCAAGTACTGTAATCAATGGGCTGACAAATGCTTTTCAAAAATTTGCTTCAAAAGCTATTTCTTTAGGCGGGAAAGCTGTATCTGCAATCGCAGGTATTGGAAATGCATCTTCTGAAGCTAGTGAAAAAATAAGAAGATTGTCAAATCCTATGAGTTCAGTAACTGATAAGTTGAGTGCTCTTTACGCCAAAGGTTTCCTCGTAAAAAGAGCATTAGATGTTCTGACATCGCCAGTAGAATCCGCAATGAACTATGTAGAGACCCTGAACTATTTCAACTCTGCGTTCAATCAGGTGGCAGAAGGAATCAACACTGACGAATGGAAAAAAAGTGGCATAAAATCCGCTGAAGCATATGCAAATTCATTCCAGGAAAGGGCAAAACAGCTTTCACAGAAACTGACAGGATTCGAAATTTCAGATACTGGTGAACTGGCTAGAACCAATACCGCTAGTCTTGGACTTGACCCAGAAAAGACAATGCAGTATCAGGCAACATTTGCGCAGATGGCATCATCTATGGGAGATACATCAGAGACTGCATTAAAATTGTCTAATGCACTTACTATGATTGGTGCTGACCTTGCTTCTGTACGAAACATGGACTTCGAGGATGTATGGCAGGACATGGCATCTGGCTTGACTGGTATGAGCCGTGCAATGGACAAGTACGGCATCAATATCCGTAATGCTAATATGCAACAAGAATTATACAATCTGGGAATCGACACCAGCATATCAAAGTTATCTCAGGCAGATAAAACGATTTTGAGAACGATTATCTTGCTGAACAACTCTAAGTATGCATGGGCTGATTTATCAAACACGATCAATCAACCGGCAAATCAGATTCGTATGCTTCAATCTAACTTTGCATCCCTTGGTAGAACAATAGGTTCCTTATTCATTCCTATACTGCAAACAGTACTTCCATATATCAATGCAATAGTAATCGCAATACAAAGAATGTTCGCTTATATTGCAAAACTTCTTGGAATCAAACTGTCTAACTTTGTATCATCTACTGGCGGTATTTCTGTAGATACAAGTAACATTGCGGATGATATGGATAATGCTAGTGATTCTATTGATACTGCAAATAAGAATGCCAAAAAGCTCAAAAAAACATTGTCAGTTCTTTCATTTGATGAACTGAATCAGCTTAATGACAATTCTGATTCTGGTAGTACAAGTAATCCATCTTCTGGCTCTGGAAAAGGCGGTTTGGGGCATATCGGAGCACTTGATGCAGCTTTGGACGATGCTTTGTCTGCATATCAAAAAGCATGGGACGAAGCATTCAAGAAAATGTCCAACAGGGCAAATGAAATGGCAGATGCCATTGTAAATGCCTTTAAGAGAAAAGACTGGAAAGGCCTTGGAAAAATCATGGCTGATGGCATCAACTGGGGAATGCAAAAGCTTTATGATTTCATTAACTGGAATAACGTAGGCCCGTACATCACTAAATTCACCAGCGCATTCACCCAAACATTTAACAGTATGGTTGATAACATCAACTGGGATTTGATGGGACGTACTGTTGGAGCTGGTATTAATACAATAGTTAATACAGCCAATCAGTTACTTGAGGGAACGAATTTCAAAAACCTTGGCAAGAAATTTGCAGAAGGCATCATGGGGCTTTCTCGTGAAGTTGACTGGACTAATCTTGGAAATTTGATTGGTAATAACTTTATGAAGAGCTGGCACATTTTCTATGGTTTTGTTTCAAATCTTAAATATGACGAAATCGGAATTAATATCGGAAATGCCCTTAATGGTATATTTGAGAAAATTAATTTCACAGAAATTGCTAGTGCATTAACAACTGGAATAAACGGCGCATTTACAGAACTTGCAAGCTTCACAGCAACATTCAATTGGGATGACTTCACTAAAAATCTTGGCGATGGGATTTCCAAATTTATATCCGATATGCACTGGAAAGAGAATGGAAAGGCTCTCGGAGACTTTCTTAGCCATTTATGCGATGCCCTGATAGATGCATTAACTCCTAATACATTCAGAAAGCTTGGAGAAGGCATTGGCGATTTTATCGGGCAACTTCCATGGGGAAAATTACTTGCAACAGCCGCTAAATTGCTCATAAGCGGATTTGGCGAAGCAATGTCTGGACTGTGGGAAAGCGGATTGTCCGGAAAGATCACAGCCGGTCTTACAACAGCTTTTGTTGCTGTAAAAATCGCAGATATCACAGGAATCGGAACACTTGTCGGAAAACTTATCGGTCATATCGGTGATAAAATCATGGCAAAAGAAAGTGCTGATATTATTGCCGAAAAATTATCCAGTATTCTTGGACAAGGAACATCCGAAGCAACACAAGTTCTTGACGGACTGGGCGAAGCGGCAGGAACATCTGGTGGGAAATTCGCTTCACTGGCAAAAGAGTTGGGACCATTGGTAGGTACAGCGGGATTAATTGTTGGTGTAGGTGCAGCGGCGGTTTATGCAACTTCTAAAATTGCCGGTATGGTAGAAAGTATGCAAGGCGGCAATGGAGTAGGAACCACATTTGGCAATACCATGGATAATTTCATTCAGACATTACAACAACGTGGCGACATAATATCTGGTTCTGCAACGGAAATTTGGAACTTGAAAGAATCTCTCGAAAAAGAAGGAATGACAGCAGAAGAGCAATCTGCGGCAACTCAGAAGATAATTGACAAACTCGGAGAAATGGGAGTGACATCAGATCAGGCAGAACAGGCATTTTCTTCTTTGTATCAGCAAGGACTTATCACGGATGATATGTTTGATATTCTATCAGAATCTATCAAAACATTAGGTGATAAATCAACGAATATGGCAGGTAGTCTCAATCTTAGCAAATACTCTGTTGATGAGTTGGCAGAAGTCCTTCCGAAGTTAACTACTCAGTTGGGATTAAATTCTGACCAACAGACTCAACTTAATACCGCATTATACGATATGCCTAATGCAAGTGGTACAGCTCAGGGAGCTTATGAAAACATCATGGCAACCGCAAAAGAAATGGGATTGAATACGGAATCTGTTGCAAAGATTTTTGCAGAAACATTCCCCGATGCAGTTCAGACCGCAAAAGAATCTGTGTCTAAGCAAACATCAGAAATTAGATGGAATACCACCAGAGATTTCAATGATGCGGCAGGTGCGGTAACAAAAGCTACTGGTCAGATGAAGAGTACTGCCATGAGCGATTATGAGGCAATTCATTCAAAAGCCACCGAATCCTCTCAGGGAGTCGCTACGGCAACTGTAACGCAATGGGGAAGTTCTGCAAGAGAGGTTTCCAAGAACCTTGATTCAATGAAGCAAGCAGCCAACTTGAAACTGGGAGAAATGCAGAAAACTGTAGAATCCCATTTTTCATCACAGTATAATACTATGACAAATAAATGGGAAAAAGCAGCAGAGCGTATCACCGGAAGGGGGCAGATTGTTGATTCTTTAGATTCTACACTTAGCAGAAAAGTTCCGTCTATGTCAAAATATTTCGATCAACTTTCAGGTAATATTTCAAAGAGTCTGAGTAGATTACATAGTGTCGGAGCAAATGCCGCAACCAGCCTGTATAATGGAATGAAATCCGTGAGAATGCCTACGCTTTCGTATTATATTTCTCAGTGGAAAACACATAGCCTTGGGAACGGTGGTACCAGTTCAACCCCTGTCTATAGTCCGAACTGGTACGCTAAAGGTGGTTTGTTCAAAAATGCATCTGTCATTGGTGTGGGCGAAGCAGGACAGGAAGCCGTTCTTCCTTTGGAAAATCGTAAAGCCATGAAATCCATTGCCGACAGTATCATGTCTGGATATGACGGCAACATGGGACTTACGAAAGATGAGATTATGGAAGCTGTTGAGCGTGGCGTAGTTACTGCTTTGATGAACAATGGTGGCTTTGGTGGTTCTTCACCAGAGTACATCATGAACAGCATCAAAGTGAATGAACGTGAACTGGCACGAATCGTCACAAAGGCTCAGAACAACACAGATTACCGTATGAATCCGTCCCCGGCATATTGATTTTTGCGGTAGAATTTGATATACTAAACGAGAAATAGTTATTACATTTGTTGAAGAGAGCACACTAAAGATGAAACGAGGGAAAAACCTCACGATTCTTTGGTGTGCTCTTTTTTTTGCTTGGTAAAACCAACAGGCTAACCCGACGGGGGACAAGTGCAATTCCATGATGCACCTGCCTGTTGCTTTTCATAAATCATGGGTCTGTGACGAAACGGCAGTCACGTATTAACGACATGGAGGTTATCTATATGAACGGTCGAAAATTAGTTTCCCCAAGACAATTAAAATTTGCCAGAGCAATTGCTGATGCGCTGAATATTGAAGCAGCTTTTAGTGAAAGCGATAGTTATTATGATGTCAGTGAATTTATCAGAGAACACGAAGAGGAATATAAAAAATGCAATTGGAAAAAAGCGAGTGTTCGTCAAATTGATTATGCTAATGCAATTTCACGAGCTTGTTATGGATACAAAAGATTTGATGAGAATAGTCGATATGGTGATGTATCTGACTTTATATCAAAAAATAAAGACGCATATGCACGGATATTATGGAGAGAATCCATTATAGAAAAGAACAATGAAGATGTCGTTGAGTGTAGTAAAGATTTTCCGATAGAATCAATGCTGTTTTTGTGTGATAATTTGTATAAAGTTCATGGCATATACGCTTTTATTGGCGAAGACAATACCATTTTATATATTGGAAAATCAATTGATTTATCGCAAAGAATCACGTCATCTTATAGGGAACGAAAAAACTCAGCAAAAATTACCCGAGTAATGTTTTATACAGTGAACAATATTGCAGATACAAACATTTTGGAAATATTACTTATCGCTGAAAATAATCCGGTTCTTAATGAAGATTGCAAAACAGAAGATTCTCCCGAACTGTTTCATAGTGGAATAGATATACTTCGAGATTTCAGTGAAATTCCACTTAATAATTCAGAAAGGGAGGCAGTGTGATTATGGCAGTATTTAGAGTACACAAAACAAAGAATTACACGCTGATGAGTAATCATCATTTAAGAGACAAGAATTTAAGTCTTAAAGCAAAAGGACTTTTGTCAGTGATGTTTTCTTTGCCGGATTCTTGGAATTATTCTATTCCGGGGTTATGTGCAATCTTGAAAGAAAACGAAACAGCAGTAAAGTCAACTATAAAGGAATTAAAAACAACAGGATACCTTGTTGTGGATAAGAAAAAACCTTGCAAAGAAGAGGGACGATCTAAGTTTGAGTACATTTATAATATTTACGAAACTCCGCAGGATGTATCTGATAACAACAATAATCAAGAGTCTTTTTTTCAAGGTATAGAAAACCTACCCCTAGAAACTCCAGAGGTAGAACATCACCCCCATAATAAAAGAACTGATATATCAACTACTGATAAATCAATTACTGATACAAATAAAGACTGTACTTTATCAAGTACAGAGGAAAAGACTTTACCAAGTGCTGGTAAAGGAGTAAAGACTTCTGCTCCTAATAATAATATAAATATAAATATTAATAATATACCACCTAGAACGAAAGAGCAGAAGCAGGAACGGTACGCACATGCGAAAAATAATCGCTCTGTCGATTACAAAGACGAAGAACTACCGACAATCCTGTACAATGGATTTAATTCTCTGCACGGGGACAAAGAAGATATTTTGAAAGACCATGACATCTGTCTGACTATGGCATTGGTCAAACAGTTCTTTGAAAAATTCAAACAGTATCGGGGAGAACGACACCCGATAGTTTATGCCAATGATCTTGACCAGTTTCTGAGTATGATTCGAAATGCTGACTTGGATATGGTGAAAGACGGAATAGTCGAAGAGGACGAGGAACCGCAATATTATCTGGACATGATGGACGAATATTTCGGCTCTGACATTGGGAAAAACAACAATATGGACTGCGATTATCATATCTGGCTGTTCTTCACGGAGAAGACACAGAACATTTTGTATAACCGCGTGAAACAGAAACGGGAGGAATAATGGATTTCAAACAAAAATACTTTGCCATATGGCAGGAAGTGTGGGGACTTCACAAGAAATACTGGAAGATTCCACTTGATGATGCAAAACTGTGGGAACAATTTATATCTGAAACCGATGAACTCAGAAATAAATATTCGGGACGGTCAGAAGAACAGTTTGTGGAAAAACTTATTCTTGCTGTCATAAATGAGGTCGAAAACGTTTCAAAATCATCTGGCGATAATTTCCGCAGATAATACGTTAGGATTGATTCTGGCTTAAAATAATACAGTAATTAATTAGAAAGTGAGAAAGAAATGAGTAGACTTGGAAAAGAAATGCCGGCAGAGTATTCTGACCGATTTGATGAACTGCGCCAGAACAGAGTTGAGACAAGTTATTATAAATATGGCACGGCAAAAGATAATTTCGGCGAGAAATTGGTAAATGCCATAGAATCTCATGATATGTGCATTAAAAAATATAAAGAAACCGGTAACACGGAGTATCTTTGCGATGCTGCGAATTATCTGATGTTCGAATTTATGTATCCACAAATCAAAGGTGCTTATTTCAAAGCAACCGACAGTGGGGAAAGTGCTGGAGTAGTTGGAACACCAATTAATCAGTTAAAGGAGAAATGGTAGGATGAAAAAATCGGGCAATTCTTATGGGAAACACGGATTATGAATCATTTTGTAAAGAACAAATCCGTTTAATGCAAAGCAAAATATAACTTTTTCTTACTGAATCTCACCTTGTATATGTGATAGAATAAAGAATCATAAAGCGTCTATCAGAGCGATAGGCGCTATTTTCGTGTAATTAAGCATCTTCTTTCGGGGAGGTGCTTTTTCTTTTATGAGGTGTTATATGGCAGAAATATTTTTAAAAGTAAACGGTGTCTCGATGCCTTGCCCGTCTTCCTACACATGGGGATTACAGGACGTATCAGCGGCAAAATCAGGAAGATCTGATGACTCTGTCATGCATAAAAACAGGGTAGCGCAAAAAAGGAAATTAGCTTTGCAGTGGAAAGGTAAAGATTGGGCTACTACAGCTAAGATCCTTCAAGCGTTCAATCCCGAGTACATCCAAATTACATATCCAGATATGATGTCTGGAAAATACGAAACCAGAACATTTTATGTTGGTGACAGGAGTGCGCCTGTTAAATGGTGGTGGCATGGAAACCAGAGAACAGAATCTATCAGTTTTGATGTGATTGAGAGGTAATGCATGAGAAAATTATCTAACAGATGGAAAGAAAAAGTCAAGAACGGAATGGACGTGCAGTACCTCAAGTATGCAGATATCACACTTACAGACGGAACTGTACTCAATCTGACCAGTGCCAATCTGTGGCAAAACGGAATGGAATTCGAAGATTCCGTATCTAATGATAGTAGCTTTGACATCGGTTCTGCAATCATCAATGTATTGAATCTTAGCATTAATAATTTTGACGGTGAGTACTCCGATTACGATTTTGAGGGAGCAGAAGTCATATGTTATGTTGGATTACAGATTGAAAATGAGGATACAAGTGAACTGTTAGATTCAGCTGGAGAACAAATACTGGATTCAACCGGTGATACAATCATAGTTCATAAAAATGCGGTTATTGAAAAAACACGTATTTGCACAGTGACAGTTATTGAACAGCCGGAAGACGAAACGGTGACCATAGACCTTACGTGCGAAGATAATATGCGGAAGTTTGACCGCAATTATTCCGACAGCAAATTGAAATATCCGGCAACAAGAGGGCAGATTGTACGAGATGCCTGCGAGGTATGTGGGGTTACTCTGCAAACTTTAAACTTCTATAGAGATGATTACATTGTGCAGAATCGTCCAAATGACGAAGCTTTAACATTTCGCCAGGTTCTACAGTGGGTTGCGCAGATTGGCTGTCAGTGGATGAGATGCGATGAATATGGCAGATTGTGCGTCAATTGGTACGGTTTTGTCAATGAAGAAGAACTTACAGTTGATGAACTTGGAGTATTAAAAACACAGGACGGAAGCAACGTTAATCTTAACTTCTCGAACTCAGATGGTGCGTTGTCGGCTGACAATGGTACGCTTCTTGAAAATGATGGGATTCTGAGGCTTTTTGCAACTGACGAAAAAGGTAACATTTCTGAAATAGAAACCACCTATGGTTTTACGCCGCATCATACAGATGTAGTAATCACAGGCGTGAAAGTAACTGAATACAGCGAATCCTCTTCTGATAATCCGCAAACTTACATGGTTGGTACAGAGGGATATGTACTTGGAATTTCTGGTAATAAATTAATTCGTGTTGGCGATGGCCAGACAATCGCTTCAATAATCTCCGAAAAATGCGTTGGCATGAGATTTAGACCATTTGAATCCGAGTGCCCTACAGATGTGGCTCTGGAAGCCGGAGATTCACTGATTATTGTGGATAGAAATGGAAAAATATACACATCGCTACTTACCACAACTACATTGAAACCGGGATCCGGTCAGAAGATAGCTTGTAATGCCAAAAGCGCTGCTAAAAATAGCAGCACCCAATATTCCCAGGCGACGCAGGCATTTGTTGCTGCAAGAAATATGGTTAAGCAGGAAAAAACCGAGAGAGAAAAAGCTCTTGAAGAATTTGGAAAAAGAATTGATTCAGCCACAGGAGTTTATACTACTGTTGAGCCGCAGGAAAATGGAAGCAAAATCTTTTATTTACACGACAAACCAACTCTGGCAGAATCTCAGGCAATTTGGAAAATGACTTCTGAGGCATGGGGAGTTTCTACAGATGGTGGTCAAACGTGGAATGGCGGTATGACAGTTGATGGCGATACGATTGTAAGAATTTTGAACGCGGTTGGCGTTAATGCTGATTGGATTAATGCTGGTGCAATCATGGTCAAGGATTCTGATGGGAATATTCTCTTTTCTGTCGATATGGATACCAAAAAAGTAATAATCAGTGGTGATTCAGTTGTTATCGGTGGCAAAACAGCCACAAAAGCATTATCCGACAATCTTCAGGAGAGCAAAGATTATTCAGATGGTAAATTAGCTGATTACGCTGACACAGTAACAGGTTCATTGGCTGGATTACAAGCACAGATTGATGGACAGATTGAGTCCTTCTTCTATGATTACGAACCGTCTTTACAGAACAAACCGGCTTCTGAATGGACAAGCACAGAAGAACGCAAAAAGCACGAAGGTGATCTTTTTTACTGGAAGAGCACTGGCTACGCGTATCGGTTTATGCAGGACGGTGCAACATGGAAATGGCAGATGATTCAAGACAACGACATTTCCAAAGCACTTGCACAAGCTGAGAAAGCGCAAGATACCGCAGACGGCAAGAGAAGGACGTTTGTTATACAGCCTTCGCCGCCGTATGATATCGGAGATTTATGGTCTCAAGACGGCGGAGATATCCTCACTTGTGTTGTAGCAAGAGCAAAAGGAAGTGTGTATGCGTCATCTGACTGGAAGAAACTGAATAAATATACCGATGATACCACAGCAAACAAAGCCCTTGAAGCAGCAGCTCTTGCCAAAAACATGACTTTGCAGCTATCAAACGAAATGCAGACGATTACGGCTGATGCAAATGGCAATATCGCAGTATTTCCACAGGTATCTACCAAAGCTACTGTAATGTACGGCTCGTCAGATATCACAAATGATTGTAGCTATACCATTACAAAATCAGACAGTGTAACCGGCTCTTGGGATGTAGATACGCATACTTACACTGTCACAGGCTTGAGTGCAGACAATGGATGGGTGGATATTAAGGCAACGTACCTGATTAATCTTTCTATAACGAAGAGATTTACGATTTCCAAGCAGAAAAAGGGCGAAGATGGAAAAGATGGTGAACCTGGTAGAACATACATGGTTGAGCCATCATGTAACGTCTTGAAACGTGGCTCTGACAAGACAATTAGTCCAAACTTTATAACATTTAAAGCGTATTATCGTGACGGAAAGTCAGCTACTAGAGTGCCTTATAAAGGCAGATTCGTTGTTGAAGAGACTGCTGACGGAAACACTTGGAATACCATTTATACTAGTTCAACCGATGAGGATACCGTGACACACTATTTGTATTCTATTTTGACAAATGGATCTGGTCAGACAGTAGCAAGTTCTAATGGTTCAACCATTGGTATTCCTAGAGATGTGACGAATGTTAGATGTAAATTATATGCATCCGGTGGTACTACGACATTGATGGATATGCAGAGCGTGGCGGTCGTTATTGATATAGACAATTTGACGCAGGAGCAAATAGTTAGCATTCTGACTAATGACGGGGCTTGGAAGGGATTATATTATAGCAATGGGCGTCTCTACGTCAGCCTTGATGCTCTTCTTGGTGGAACAGTTACCTTGGGCGGCAAAAAGAATGGGAACGGTTATCTGAAAATTAAAGATGCCAGCAATGCTGTTAAAGGATTAATTGATCGCTCTGGATATACTGTATTTACAAGCTACGAAGAAAATTCAAAATACATGAAATATACAGGTGTACAGTTTTCAAGCGATGGAATATTCCCTGTTGATATCAAGAAGTTCTTTGACGATGAAGTAGATATTGAAATTGAAAATAGTGAAAATTGGGGAATCAGTTGGAATGATAACAGTCTAAACGTATATGCCACAGAGGTATCGGCTGATACCGGTACATTTGGAGATTTAACTGTTACTAATTCTGCATCTTTTGCAAAATCGCCAAAGATAGAAAACATGGAGTATACGACATCATCAAATACTATTTGTTGGGATGGACGTACAGGATACAAACAGCTGATGCTGAAATCTTCATCCTCGAAACGCTATAAAGATATTGGAAACAATATTTCAGAGCAAGAAATTGAAGAATGGTACAATATCGAACCAACGTGGGCGAAATACAAAAAGGGATATCTAGTTAAAGGGGACGAGAATGAAGGAAGATATATCCCGATGTTTATTGCTGAGAATGTAGAAGCATTCTTTCCAGAAGCTACTCGGCATCAAAACGGACTTGTTGAGGACTGGAACGAGCGTATCATGATTCCAGCAATGTTTGCAATGCTAAAAGCACAGAAAAAGAAAATTGACCAACAAGAGAAACTTATTAATAAACTTTGCGAAAAGTTAAATATAGAATGAATTATGAAATGGAGGTACATAAATGTCAGTAAAGCAAGTACAAGCTATTGTAAATGGACAGACTTACACCCTTACTTTTAACAGTAATACGGGAAAATATGAAGCTACAGTAACAGCTCCAAATAAGTCCAGTTACAGCCAGAGCGGACATTATTACGGAATAACAATCAAGGCAACGGACGATGCTGGAAACGTGACCACCAAAGATGCAACAGATTCCGCAATCGGTAGTTCCCTGCGATTAACCGTTAAAGAAAAGGTCGCTCCAGTAATTACAGTCACAAATCCAACAGCATCTGCAACACTTGTCAACAACAAGCCAACTATCACATGGACTGTTACAGATGATGATTCTGGTGTTAATCCGTCTACTATCGGTATCACAATCGATTCCGGAAGCAAGATTACTGACGGCATTACAAAGACCGCCGTAACCGGTGGTTACAATTGTTCGTACATACCGGCAACAGCTCTTACCGATGGTTCTCATACCATTAGGTTTGATGCATCCGATTACGATGGCAACGCAGCTACGCAGAAATCTGTAACATTCAAGATCGATACCGTACCGCCGACGTTGAGCGTAGCCTCTCCGTCTGATGGATACGTTACCAACAAGAGCACAATTACTGTAGCAGGTACAACCAATGATGCAACGTCATCTCCTGTTACAGTAATGATCAACGGTACACCTGTAACGGTTGGTAGCAACGGAGCATTCAGCACTACGGTCACATTGTCCGCAGGCTCAAATACAATTACTATCGTTGCAAAAGACAGTGCCGGTAAGACAACAACCATTACTAGAATTGTCAAGTATGATCCGAACCCACCAAAGATTACAGCCGCAAGCGTAACGCCTAATCCGGTCGATGCAGGCAAAACTTATGTGATCTCTGTCACAGTAACTGATGAATGATGATTACGAGGGTTTACGGCTCGTGTAATGAGTTCGCTATTGAGTTCCAGAGACGAGAGGGATCGGATCTCGAAATCTGGGACGCAATAGTCCCTGCCAATAGAGATGGACAGTATGTCATAGAAATCTATGCAGAAAGTAGTGGTGGCTTGACAGCTTATATCGCCACTGTACTGTTTCTGATATCAGGGCACGAGATTGCTGGAAAGCTCGTTCCGAGAGGATATACGGCAGAATCAGAGAACATCGAGTACAGCTCATTGCTGAATCTGAGCCAGCTGACGGCAGAGCTTGTAAAGCAATGTTTCAGCGGACATAAAACAT
>ERZ773164.174-NODE-174-length-74273-cov-10.475451_pt1 | contig 74273 bp, 56 predicted proteins | sample MGYA00511917_ERZ773164 | MGnify/ENA primary metagenome ERZ773164 (study PRJEB29015, sample SAMEA2737847) | human gut metagenome | biome: human gut; feature: human-associated habitat; material: faeces | place: China | collected 2012 ...
TCTTTCCGGTAATTTGACAAATCTTCGACATTTCTATCTTATTTTTATAGTTTTAATCTATACTTCTTTCAAACAGAGCGCAAAGTAAGCACTTTTATGTATATAAAACAAGTATTTCCTAAATAAATTCATTATTGAGCGGTAATTTTTCTTCATTTCACCAATTTTCGAAGCAATAGAAGGGCATTATTGCTTGCTCTCTCCACATTCATCTCTCTTCCACGATTAGTTTCCTGCTTCATAGTGCAAATTTCACTTTTATAGGCAGCAGCAATCCAAACTGTACCAACGGGCTTCTCTTCAGTCCCCCCACTGGGACCTGCGATTCCAGACGTAGCTACAGCACAGTCAGTTTTTAGCGCTTTCATCGCACCTTTTACCATTTCAATGACCGTTTCCTCACTTACCGCACCTCTTTTTTCAAGCGTTTCCATCGATACACCCAGCAACTCCGTCTTTACTTCATTGGCATACGCTACTATGCTTCCTTTAAAATATTCCGAACTGCCGGCAACCGAAGTGATACGGGCTGCAATGCTTCCACCGGTACAACTTTCTGCGGTAGAAAGAGTCAAATTCTTCTTCTTTAAAAGTTCGCCTATCAAAATTTCAATCGGAGTATCTTCCTCATCCAAAATATCTTCTCCTAAAATTGCCTCAAGTTTGGCACTCTCAGTATTTACACAAGCTTCTACCTCGCTACGATTCTGCCCGCGTCCCGTCAATCTTAAACGAATCAAACCCGGTTTTGGTAAATAAGCCAGTTTTAGACAAGCAGGTAATGCCATTTCCCAAGATTCCAATTTCTCAGCCAACACCGATTCGGGATAGTTTTGTACAGTAAATGTTCGATGAACAATTGCATCCGTACGAAACTTTGCACACAAACGTGGAATAACCTCTTCACTCATCACAGTGGTCATTTCCTGAGGAACTCCCGGCATAGAAACAAGTACCTTACCATCTTTCTCAAACCAACTGACAGAAGCACTCCCTACCCGATTATTAATAACGATGCAATCTTCAGGTACCATTGCCTGACTTTTATTCAACGCATTCATCGGTATTTTTCCCGCCAATACCCGTTTTACGTTTTCAAAGACAGCCTCGCTAAAGATCAGTCTGGTACCGAAGTATTTGCAAAGAGTCTGTTTGGTAATATCATCTTTGGTGGGTCCCAAGCCCCCTGTCACTAGTACAATATTTGCCCTTTTCATCGAAGCATCTACAGCTTCAATAATCTCATCTGCCCGATCTCGTACAGACACGACACGAATCACCTCTATACCTACTTTATTTAATTCGCGCCCCATCCATGCCGAATTGGTATCAGTCACCTGTCCTATCAACAGTTCATCACCAATGGTTATTATCTCCGCAAACATAGGACTCTTACAAAGTTACACGTGAATAAGCAGGCTGTTCTATAGAGCAGAAATCTTTATCCTGATATTTAAAATATCCGGTGATAGCGATCATTGCGGCATTATCTGTAGTATAGCTGAACTTGGGAATAAAAATTTTCCAACCATATTTCTCTGCATGCTCACGAAAGGCATTACGCAAACCGTTGTTAGCAGAAACACCGCCCGCTACAGCCACTTCATTAATTTTATATTGTTTGGCTGCTTTACGAAGTTTATCCATCAAAATGTCTACTACCGTTGCTTCAAGCGAAGCTGCCAAATCGCTCTTATGGTGTTCGATGAAATCGGGATCCTCTTTCATCCAATCACGCAGAGAGTAAAGAAACGACGTTTTCAATCCGCTAAAACTATAATCCAAACCAGAAATATGAGGTTTACTAAAAGTATAAGCCTTCGGATTGCCCTGACGTGCCAAACGGTCAATTATAGGTCCCCCTGGATAACCAAGTCCCATTACTTTCGAACATTTATCAATTGCTTCTCCGGCAGCATCGTCAATAGTCTGTCCCAGAATCTCCATATCATTATATGCTTTCACCAATATAATTTGAGAATTACCTCCGGATACCAGCAAACAAAGGAATGGAAAATCGGGCTGTTCATTTGCTTCTCCTTCCTCTTTAATAAAATGCGCTAACACGTGTCCTGTCAGATGATTAACATCAATCATCGGGATATTTAATGAACGTGCAAAACCCTTTGCAAAAGATACTCCAACCAGCAATGAACCCATCAACCCAGGCCCCCTTGTAAAGGCTACCGCACTCAACTCTTCCTTGGTCACTCCTGCACGCTTCAACGCTTCATGCACCACAGGTACTATATTCTGTTGGTGAGCACGCGATGCCAATTCCGGTACTACTCCACCATAAGCTTCGTGTACAGCCTGGCTAGATACCACATTCGATAACAAATAACCATCTTTAATAACTGCAGCTGATGTATCGTCACAGGAAGATTCAATTCCTAATATAATTGTACTCATACGCTTTTTGATATTTAAACGATGCAAAAGTAATGATAAAAGTAGGATTCATAACGAACTATTTTATATTTTTGTTCTCAAAATCAAAACAACCGCCTATCAGAACGCTGAAGAAGACTGTACGTTGGGTTATCGGTATCATATTAGGTATATATATCGGAACTATTATTTTGCTGAATATTCCATATATTCAGCGAAATATGACTACGTTTGTCACAAAAGAACTATCCCGGACTTTGGGTACAGAACTGACTATCGGTAAGATAGACATTGGATTATTAAACCGTATCATTATAGATGATGTATTGCTTGACGATCAATCGGGAAAAGAAATGCTCAAAATTACACGTCTTTCTGCCAAATTTGATATTATTCCTTTATTCAACGGAAAAATCACAATCAGCAGCGTGCAGTTATTTGGCTTTAATATCAACTTGAATAAGCCCGCTCCGCACATGGAGCCAAATTTTAAATTCGTCTTGGACGCATTTGCATCCAAAGATACAGTAAAAACAAAAAAGGACATTGATCTACGTATTAATTCCATATTAATACGCCGTGGTAAACTATCCTACGACGTATTATCGGAAGAAGAAACGCCCGGAAAGTTTAACCCGCAACATATCAAACTACACAATATCATTGCCAACATTTCACTCAAGGCACTTCAAAACGATTCGATCAATGCAGCCATCAAACGCCTGAGTGTAGACGAACAATCGGGCTTTGAACTACGAAAGTTGAGCCTGAAAGTCATTGCTAATAACAAAGGCATGAAAATAGAAAATTTCGCAATAGAAATGCCGGGTACCGAAATGAAAATGGATACTATCCGAATGGAATATGACAGTTTGAAAGCACTCAACCATTTTGCCGATAACGTTCGCTTCTCTTTCCGTACTTTACCATCTCATGTGACTTTGAATGACATTTCAGCTTTTGTCCCGGCATTATCCAATTTTAAAGAAAAACTAGATCTCAACATTGATGTAGAAGGTACGCTCAATCAACTGAATTGCAGGACACTGGAAATCAACGCAGGAGATAAGTTCCGACTAAAAGGAGATGTATCTTTACAAGACTTATCACGTCCTCAAGACGCTTACGTTTATGGACATCTGGCCAACCTCTCTGCCAACAAAGAGGGAATCGGATTTTTAGTGCGCAATCTAAGCCCGCACTATAATGGCGTTCCCCCTGTATTACAACACTTAGGAAATACCTCTTTTCATGGTGAAATATCAGGGTACTTTACAGACTTGGTTATGTACGGCCTGTTCCGTACTGACATAGGCTCCGTCCAAACCGACTTAAAGCTTAGTTCCGATAAAGCTAAAGCGCTGTTTTCTTATTCAGGAGGCGTAAAGACCACCGATTTTGAGTTAGGGCAACTGCTAGGAAACAAGCAATTGGGCAAGATTACCTTTAATCTGGATGTCCGAGGAAACCACTACAAGAGCCAATATCCTTCCATTACGTTAAAAGGTTTGATAGCATCCCTCGAATACAGTAATTATAAATATGAAAACATCACGCTGGACGGAGAATTCAAACGCGGTGGTTTTGACGGTAAAGTGGCATTGAATGACGAAAACGGTTCGGTACATTTAAACGGCAACATCAATGTAGTCGAAAAAGTCCCTACTTTTAACTTCAATGCAGTCATAGACAAAATACGTCCACACGACCTGAATCTGACAAAGGAGTATCCGGATGCAGAATTTTCTTTGAAACTAAAAGCTAATTTCCGGGGTGGTTCCATCGATGAAATGATGGGTGAAATCAATATAGACAGTTTACAATTTACCGCACCAGAGAAGAGCTATTTTCTGGATAATATCAACATCACTGCAACCCGCCAAGATAAAGAGAACCAATTGAAACTAACCTCCAGTTTCTTAAAAGCAAGTATCGAAGGCAATTACCTGTATCATACGCTTCCGGCAAGTGTTATGAACATTATGCGGCGATATATTCCTTCACTAATTCAACCGGATAAAAAGCCTATTAGAACCAATAATAACTTTAGTTTCGATATTCACATATTTAATACAGAACTGTTGTCGACAGTATTTGACATCCCATTGAAAATATATTCACACTCGACTGTGAAAGGTTACTTCAACGATCAGGCACAACGCTTGCGTGTAGAAGGCTATTTTCCACGTTTACAATATCAAAACACGTTTATCGAGTCAGGTTTGGTACTTTGTGAGAATCCTACCGATCAGTTCAAAGCAAAGGTCCGGTTCAATAACCTAAAGAAAGAAAGTGCTGTAAGCATCTCTCTGGACGCACAAGCCAAGAATGACACTATAAATGCCAATATCAACTGGGGTAACAATGCCATCAGTACTTATAGCGGACGATTATCTGCCGCCGCCAGTTTCTTCCGCGCAGCCGAAGAAAAGTCCCCACTGAAAACTGTCGTAGATATTAAACAGACAGACATCATCCTGAATGATACTTTATGGCAGGTTCATCCGTCACAAGTTGTCGTCGATTCAGGAAAAATAGATGTGAATGATTTCTATTTTTCACATCAGGACCGTCATATCCGTATCAATGGACGCATTTCAGAACAAGCCAAAGATACATTAAAAGTAGAACTAAAGGACATCAATGTAGGCTACGTGTTCGATGTGGTAAACTTTGACGATGTGGACTTCAAAGGAGACGCTACGGGAACAGCATATGCCAGTGGCATTTTAAAAGAACCGGTCATGAACACCCGCCTGCATTTTAAAAACTTCACCTTTAATGATGCCTCGTTGGGGGCTATGGATATTTACGGTGCGTGGAAGAACGACATGCGTGCTATCTTTCTTGATGCACACATGGAAGAAGAAGGAGTGTCGAAGACGCATGTCATCGGGCATGTCTATCCGTTAAAACCGGAAAGCAAACTAGACTTGAATATAGAGACGGAGCATACGAATATCCAATTTCTCCAATACTTCATGCGTTCCATTGTTGAAGACCTGCATGGACGTACCAGTGGTAAAGCCCATTTCTACGGAAAGTTCAAAGCACTCAATATCGAAGGGAACCTGATGACGGACGCATCCTTAAAAATAGGAATACTGAATACTTCGTTCGCTGTAACAGACACCATCCGTTTGTCCACCAGTGGCATTAGCTTCGATAATATACGCATAGCAGATATGGAAGGACATCAGGGTACTATGAACGGCAAACTGAATTTCCGGCATTTCAGGGACCTAAGTTATCATTTCGAATTCAACGTGAACAACATGTTACTTATGAATACGAAAGAAAATCCGGATATTAACTTTTACGGAAAAGTATATGGAACCGGTAATGCAATGTTGATTGGAAACCCGCAGGAATTACAAGTCAATGCAGCTGTCACTACCAATCGTAACACCAATTTTGTCTACATAACCAACGCAACAGCTTCAGCAGCCAGCAACCAGTTTATTAAGTTTGTCGATAAAACGCCCCGCAGGTTTGTGCAGGATTCCATTAATGTAATGTCAGAATACGATCGGTTACAGCAAGAGATGGAAGAAGAAGAATCCAAAACGGATATTCGACTGAACCTGTTGATAGATGCTACTCCGGATGCTACAATGAAAATTATCATGGACCCTATTGCCGGAGATTACATCAGCGGTAAAGGCTCCGGTAACATACGTACAGAGTTCTTTAATAAAGGAGATGTGAAAATGTTCGGTAATTACCGTATCAACCAAGGTATCTACAAATTCAGTTTACAAGAGGTCATCCGCAAAGATTTTATCATTAAAGACGGAAGCAGCATCACTTTCAACGGTCCCCCATTGGATGCGACACTTGACATTCAGGCTAGTTACACGGTAAATTCAGCTTCACTGAACGACCTGATTCCCGACGCTTCGGAAACGATTACCCAACAACCTAATGTGAAAGTGAATTGCATCATGAATCTGACAGGAATTCTCTGGCGTCCTAACATCAAGTTGGGAATTGAACTCCCCAATGAACGGGACGAGATACAGACACTGGTACGCAATTATATCAGTACAGACGAACAGATGAACATGCAAATTCTCTACCTGTTGGGCATTGGCAAGTTCTATCCGCAGGAAAGTACCGGAGGTACCCAAAACTCCAACATGACATCATCGGCCCTGTTCTCTACCCTATCCGGACAGTTAAACAATCTGTTGTCACAAGTATTCGATAACAACAACTGGAACATCGGCACTAATCTCAGTACAGGTGACAAGGGCTGGACGGACATGGAAATAGAAGGCATCTTATCCGGGCAGTTGCTGAACAACCGCTTGCTAATCAACGGGAATTTCGGATACCGGGACAATCCATTGGCAAATACCAACTTCATTGGAGACTTTGAAGCAGAATGGTTACTCAACCGTTCGGGAGACATACGCCTAAAAGCATACAATGAAACGAATGACCGCTATTATACGCGAACCAACCTGACTACACAAGGAATCGGTATCATGTATAAAAAGGACTTCAATAAATGGAGTGAGCTTCTTTTTTGGAATAAATGGAAACTGAGAAACCTGAGACGGAAGCAAGCTGCCGTTAAGGACAGTATACCGAATGATTCGGTGAAAGAGACCCAAAAAGCAAAATCGGAAATGAAAAGAGAGCATCCAATGTAATGCTCTCTGTCTTTTTACTGATGACAAAACTACCAAATAGAAATGAAACAGCTCTTAGAGTAAAACTTGCTAAATGCGCCGAAAGAGCATTTCATTTAGAAACTTTTGTCGACAATCACCTTTCCGAAAGGAGTCAAAGCGAGTCCGGCTAACTTAAAGTGCTGCTTTCCGAACGGTATGCCGATAATGGTAATACAAAGCAAAATCCCCCATCCCAAGTGAGAGAGGCTGATCCAAATTCCACCTAGAAACAACCAGATGATATTCATTATGATACTGAGGCAACCTCCAGAATCAGGAGTACTTCTCACCTCTTTGCCAAATGGCCATAAAGCAAGTCCGGCCAATTTCAATGTCTGAAAGCCGAATGGAATACCAATAATGGTAATCATCATTAAAAGACTTGAAATAAGATATTCTATCGCAGTAAAAATGCCGCCACAAAGCAGCCAGATAAGATTTAACAATGGATTCATAGAATTATCAGATTAATGATAAAAAAGAAAAAGGTCGGAAGTTCACATTTCGGGTACCTCCAACCTTTTCTTTCTATACCTTATATTAATGATTAATAAGAACGAGCAAATATCACACGGCAAGCAGACGGTTTTCCTGTCACCATACACTTACCCGGCTCTTTGTCACCTTCAACAAACGATTCGAACGGAATGCAACGAATCGTCGCCTTTGTCTCCTCTTTGATCTTTTCCTCCGTCTCCACTGTTCCATCCCAGTGAGCCAGGATAAAGCCCCCTTCTTCGATTTTCTCCTTAAACTCATCATAGCTATCCACCGTAGTGATACGTGAGTCACGATAAGTACGTGCTTTCTTATAGATGTTAGCTTGGATCTCTTCCAGCAGATTCTGAACATACGTCTCAATTCCATCGCAAGTCACAGTCTCTTTCTCCAGAGTATCACGACGCATTACCTCCATCGTATTGTTCTCCAAGTCACGTCCACCCATCACCAGACGAACAGGCACACCCTTCAATTCATAATCGGCAAATTTAAAGCCCGGACGTTTATTGTCAGCATTATCATATTTCACTGAAATGCCCAATTGCTTCAATCTTGCCACAATACCTTCTACCTTAGCATCAATCAGCTTCAACTGCTCGTCATTCTTATAGATAGGAACGATCACTACTTGGATCGGAGCCAGATGCGGAGGAAGTACCAGACCGTTATCATCCGAGTGAGTCATGATCAGTGCCCCCATCAGACGGGTAGAAACACCCCAAGAGGTAGCCCATACATATTCAAGCTTGTTCTCTTTATTTACAAACTGAACATCGAATGCTTTTGCGAAATTCTGTCCCAAGAAGTGTGAAGTACCACTCTGTAATGCCTTACCATCCTGCATCATTGCCTCGATGGTATACGTGTCAAGTGCACCGGCAAAGCGCTCATTAGCCGATTTCACACCTTTAACTACCGGAACTGCCATATACTTCTCTGCAAATTCGGCGTATACATTCAACATACGGATAGCCTCTTCTTCCGCCTCTTCGCGCGTTGCGTGTGCTGTATGACCTTCCTGCCACAAAAATTCCGCAGTCCGGAGGAATAATCGCGTACGCATTTCCCAACGGAAAACGTTAGCCCACTGATTACATAAAATAGGCAGATCACGATATGACTGGATCCAGTTTTTATAAGTATTCCAAATGATTGTTTCAGAAGTCGGACGAATAATCAACTCTTCTTCCAATTTTGCAGCAGGATCGACCACCACACCCGAACCATCTTCGGCATTTTTCAGGCGATAATGTGTTACTACGGCACACTCCTTGGCAAAGCCTTCTACGTGTTCAGCTTCACGACTCAGAAATGATTTCGGAATCAGCAACGGGAAATAAGCATTAACGTGTCCGGTTTCTTTAAACATGTCGTCCAGCTGACGCTGCATTTTCTCCCAAATAGCGTATCCGTAAGGCTTAATCACCATACATCCACGCACAGCCGATTGTTCTGCCAAATCGGCTTTCACCACCAAATCATTGTACCACTGCGAATAGTTTTCGCTGCGTTTGGTCAGGTCTTTCAGTTCTTTTGCCATTATATTTTTCTTCTTTTAAAGTTTTCTATCTTCAAAACAGGATGCAAAAATACTAAAAATGGGTGAACTGTGCTCATTCTTTATCTATAATTTTAAGAGAGGTCATACCAAGGTTATATATAAATCAGCCGGTTTATGGATCGACAACCGACCGGTTTATGGTTTCTCTAAAGACAAGAGATCACCATTTCCTACCCTTCTCTTCCAACGGGAACCATACATATTAGAGAATTAACGCATTCTTTATCACCCAAAGAACAGATCGTCAAAACAAAGAGTTGCTTATGAACGTACCTAACTTTTCACCGGTTCGTTGATACCAAATCCGAAAAGAGCAAAATCTCCCTTTACCGGATCATCCGGCCATATCTCCCGCAATGCATCAGTAATGCAACGTGCTGTTTTCAGGCATTTACGTGCATTGTTCAATCCAAGATCAGTCGAGATGCGATGTACATGAGTGTCAAGAGGGATAATTAGATCTGAGGGACTGAAACTCCGCCAAATACCGAGGTCGACAGGAGAATCCCTACGAATCATCCAACGCAGAAACATACACATTTTCTTTGCTTCGGAAGCACTTGACAAAGCAGGCATCCCATTGATATGTCCGAACACCGATTGCAATCTTTCCAATGGCGTACCGGAAGAGAGAGAATGGCACAAATAGGATTCCAGATCCCCATGCTCCCGGTAGGCAGCATACAAAGTCTGGCAGAGTATATAGAAATCATTCCAGGAGTAATAGCGATAAAAACTGGATGTTACTCCCCGATATTTCCTCCATTCTTCACTTAATATATATCGATATGGAGCATTCAGGAAAAGCTCGTGATCAATCCGGTCACCACTTTTGATAATGGCCTTTCTATTACCGGTAGCGATCCAGGAAGCGATCAGTCCGGAGATCTCAATATCAGCTTTATCAGTATACCGATGGGGAAACTGTATCGGATCGTCCATAATAAATTCTTTCACCTCATATTTATCCGCTAAAAGCAAAAGCTTTTCCTTTAGTTCTTGTTTCATATAGACTTAAAAAACTGTACATTAAAAAAACGCCACAGATTGTATGGATTCATACAGAAATAGGGAAATAAGTCTGTGGAAATCCATAGAATCTGTGGTGAACAAGCCTTTTGCTACAAAGGCTTATCAGTTTATTTACTAAAATCTCTCGGAGCAGGTACCGGAGGCAACGGTTTACGATCTTTAAGCTGTTTCATAACCTCTTCGATGGCTCTGTTCAGTTGCTGGTCTTCTCCATTCCACTCCTTCACCGGATCATTGTCAATCAAAATATCCGGATCTACTCCATGGTTCTCAATAATCCATTTCCCGGTCTTCGGGTCATAGCTCGTAAAGAATGGCACACGTATGTCCGTACCATCCATGTATGGCAATGATCCGCTGATACCCACAATGCCTCCCCAGGTACGAGTTCCTATCAACTTACCCAAGCCAAGTGCGCGGAAGCCCCACGGGAACAGGTCGCCATCTGAAGCGGAGTATTTATTAATCAAACAAACCTTCGGTCCCACCTGTACAGCATCAGGCACTGTTCCCACATGGCTGGTACCTCTACCCATAGTCAGACGATAAGGTTCACGGGAAAGACGTTCCAAAATCATTGGTGAAACATTACCTCCACCATTGGCACGATCATCGATAATCAACCCTTCTTTATCAAGTTGCGGATAGAAATAGCGGGCAAACTCGTTCAAGCCTTCCGGCCCCATATCCGGAATATAAATATATCCGATACGTCCGTTGGAAGCCTGGTCCACCTTCTTTATATTATCCTGTACCCAATTGTAATGTATCAAAGGATATTCATTGGTAAGCGGACTGATCACAACCTTACGTGCTCCGGAAAGCTGAGGTTTGACATTCAGCGAAATTTCAGTAGGTATCTCTGCTTTACCCACCAGTAAAGAATACATATCTTTAACTGTATTAGTCGGCACACCGTCAATAGCTACGATGTACTCTCCCACTTTCACATCAACACCCGGTTCCGTAAGTGGAGAGCGCAGTTCTTTGCTCCAAGATGCTCCGGGGAATATCTTCTCCAGACGGAAAAAGCCACTCTTGTCGCGAGTTATTTCCGCACCAAGCAGGCCGGTATTGATTCGTTTGGGCTGTTCCGTTTCTCCCGGATTGACATAAGCATGCCCACAGTTCAATTCACCTATCATCTCACCGATAATGTAATTCAGGTCTAAACGAGTTTTAACGTAAGGCAGCAAGACCGCATATTTTTCTTTAATTGCTTTCCAATCTACACCGTGCATGCTCTCCTGATAGAATCCGTCACGATAGGCACGCCAAGCTTCATCAAAGATTTGTGCCCACTCTTTCGGATAATCCACAGTAATCTTCATATTGCTTAAATCGACCGGAGCGGTCAGTTCTGTCTTACCCGAAGGAAGATTGGTCACATAAATCTGACGGCCTTTAAAGAAAAGTGCCTTCTTACCATCGTAAGTAACATCCATCGAAGCTCCATCGGCAATCGATTCCTCTTTCTGACTTGCCAAGTCATACATTTTCGTACCACCGCGTCCCCAGTAGTACACCTTGTTGCCATCCGAATAGAAGTTACCATAATAAGACGGAGACAAGGGCAAGCGAACGATGCGATCGGTAATGCCATCCGGATCGAACTTCACCAACGAAGCATCGGCCACTTCCTTCTTATCTGCCGGTTTCTTATCCCCGCTTTTGGGGGTAGCATTAGATACAACCACTTCCGCATCTTTCTGCATGAAAGGAGACGATGTATCCTTAGACAGCAAAGCGATGTACACACCATACATATTATTATATACATGGTTCCATTCCAATGATCCGTAAGTCGGGTTAAAATCACGGGCAGAAGAGAATATCAGATACTTTCCGTCGGCACTGAACACCGGAGAAGAAGAGTTATACCATTTGTCGGTCACCGGATATTCTTTCTTTTCCGCAATGTTGTAGACATATACGACATTGATTTCATTTTTACCCATCCGTGTATAAGTCAACCACTCACTGTCCGGAGAGAAAGTAACTCCACCCGGCACTCCCACCGGATCTTGCAATAATAAAGAAACTTTCCCGGAAGCCACATCCAGCAGATTAACTCGGTTCTTACGATCCATATACACTATCTTCTTAGAATCCGGACTCCATTTAAAGTCACGGATATATGTATCGTTCTTATGAGTTAACTGCATCGGTTCGCCACCTGCCGCATTCTGCAGATAAAGTTCGGTTTCCCCTGTGGCATCAGAGATATAAGCAATCTGTGTTCCGTCCGGTGACCACTGTGCATCACGATCGTGAGCTCCCGGCGAACGAGTTATATTTTTTGTAACCCCTTTCTCTACCGGCAGATTGAATACTTCACCCCGGCTTGTCACTACCATCCGTGCTCCATCCGGTGAAAGGCTGGCCGCAGTCACATAATTCGCTCCCTCTTTCAAATCGGTGCGGGCATAGATATTATCAGAAGCCAGTGTAATGTTTACCTTTTCAGCTTTCCGGGCCGCAGCATCCATCTTATAAATATATCCGCCGTTTTCAAAAACGATGGTATTGCCATGGACGCTTGGGAATTTCACATCATACTCAGTGAAGTTCGTCACCTTTACAGTCTGTTTGGTCTTCGTATTGTATGCGAAGATATTCATGATACGGTCACGGTCGGAAAGGAAAAAGATTTCATCGCCAATCCACATCGGAAAAATGTCCTGAGCTACATTATTGGTAACATTCTCCACTGTTTTGTTTCCCGGATTATACACCCAGATGTCATCGGCCATACCGCCTTTATAATACTTCCAGGTACGAAATTCGCGCATCACCCGGTTGTATGCCAATTGTTTTCCGTCCGGTGAATAGCTGCAAAAGCCTCCCTCGGGAAGAGGAATGACTTCTGACAATCCGCCTTCTTTGTCTACTGTAAAGAGTTTACCGGAGAATCCGTCGCTGATGCGATTACGATACACGATACGTTGTCCGTCCGGAGTCCATGTCATAACAATGTTGTTAGGTCCCATACGGTCACCCAAGTCGTCACGGCTATTGGTAGCCGTGTAGGTTATCCGTAGTGGTTCGCCACCCGTTGCAGGCATGGTATACACTTCTGTATTTCCATCGTACTGCCCGGTGAATGCAATCGTTTTGCCGTCCGGAGAAAACCGGGGAAACATTTCGTATCCCACATGGGAAGTCAGGCGTTGTGCTTCACCTCCCGAAGCAGGCACTTTATACAAATCGCCCGCATACGAAAATACGATCTCATTTCCGTTCGTAGCGGGGAAACGCAACAACCGTGCTTCTCCTGCAGCCGACAGCAGCACAGGAGCACCTGCCAGAACGAAAATAGATAGGATTAGTTTCTTGTTCATGTGATTATCTATTAAATTGATTCACAAAGGTAAGAAAAGAACAAAGAGTGACAGAAGAAATACATAAAAAAACCGCAGATCCATCATTCTTTTCCTACAAAAAGACTGGAGAAATCTGCGATATTCTATTTTAGTTGAGGAGATAAACTTTTGAGCGGTAGGCGAGGGTCGAACTCGTGACCTGCGGCTTGGGAAGCCGCCGCTCTGCCAACTGAGCTACTACCGCATGTGTTGCTTTTATTTTGTAAAGCCATGCAAAGATAAATATTGTTTCCGAAATACCCATAGCAATGGCACAATATTTTGCATCCGGGAATGGAAATATAAAATATTACCGTACATTTGCTAACCAAAAATACACAGATAGATTCATGAAACAGATCATACTCATCACCGGAGGAGCCCGTTCGGGCAAAAGCAGCCATGCCGAACGCCTGGCGCTATCCCTCTCTCCTAATCCGGTTTACTTGGCCACCTCACGTATCTGGGACGAAGAATTTCGTCAAAGGGTATTGCGCCATCAAGCCAACCGCGGACCGGAATGGACCAATATAGAGGAAGAAAAAGAATTGAGCCGCCACTCTTTGGAAGGGCGTGTAGTGCTGATCGATTGTGTAACCCTCTGGTGCACCAATTATTTCTTTGATCTCGAAGCAGACACCGACAAGGCACTGACTGCTGTTAAAGCCGAGTTTGACCGACTGATACAACAGGACGCGACCTTTATTTTTGTCACCAACGAAATCGGCATGGGAGGAACTTCAGAAAACCTGATACAACGAAAGTTCACTGACATGCAAGGATGGATGAACCAGTATATAGCCTCCCGGGCCAATCGGGTAATACTAATGGTATCGGGGATTCCTGTGAAAGTAAAAGACGAAAAGTAAATGATAGAATAACCCTTATAAAATGAAAACATTTCAAATCACCAGACCGGACGAAACCATCCGGGAAGCACTGACCGACAAAATAAATAATCTGACCAAGCCCAAAGGCTCTCTGGGAACACTTGAAGAACTGGCCTTGCAGATCGGGCTTATCCAGCAAACACTTACTCCCGAGCTGAGACATCCTCAAAATATCATATTCGCAGCCGATCATGGCATTGTCGACGAGGGAGTCAGCCTCTCTCCCAAAGAGATCACCTGGCAACAAATCAGCAATTTTCTTCACGGAGGGGCAGGTGTCAACTTCCTTTGCCGCCAGCACGGATTCGAGTTGAAGATTGTAGATGCCGGAGTGGATTACGACCTCCCATACGAGAAAGGAATCATCAACATGAAGGTACGCAAAAGCTCGCGTAACTATCTGTACGAGGCAGCCATGACAGAAGAAGAAATGAATTTGTGCATCGAGCGCGGAGCGGAAGTAGTCCGTCAGTGTCATGCCGAAGGTTGCAATGTGCTTTCTTTGGGCGAAATGGGTATCGGCAATACTTCTTCGTCTTCCATGTGGATGACGTGCTTCACCCATATTCCTCTCGAACTGTGTGTCGGAGCAGGCAGCGGACTCGACAATGCAGGCGTCCGTCATAAATATAATGTATTGCAGCAGGCACTGGACCATTATCAGGGAGACGGAAGCGCACACGACCTGATCCGCTATTTCGGCGGACTGGAAATGGTAATGGCAATAGGCGCCATGCTTCAGGCAGCCGAGTTAAAGATGATTATCCTGGTAGACGGATTCATCATGACAAACTGCATCCTTGCAGCCTCCCAACTTTACCCTGAGGTATTGCATTATGCCATCTTCGGTCATCAGGGAGATGAAGCCGGACATAAGCTGGTACTTGATGCCATGGGAGCCAAGCCATTACTGAATCTGGGTTTACGTCTCGGAGAAGGAACCGGAGCCATCTGCTCCTATCCTATCATTGACTCTGCCATACGGATGATCAACGAGATGGACAACTTTGCACATGCAGCCATCACCAAATATTTCTAATAAGATTTGCCGATGAATATATTAGCAGCATTTATCTTTTTTACCCGCCTCCCCTTCTGGCGTATCCGCGAAGTTCCGGCAGAATGTTTTAAACACGTTGTGCCTTACTGGCCTTTGTCCGGATGGCTCACGGGCGGCATCATGGCAGGAGTACTTTGGTTGAGCGCACAGATCCTCCCCTTCTCCGTTGCCGTATTGTTGGCACTTGCCGCCCGGTTATTGATCACCGGTGCCCTACACGAAGACGGGTTGGCAGATTTCTTCGATGGATTCGGAGGAGGTACGAACCGGGAGCGGATTCTCTCCATCATGAAAGATTCGCATATCGGCAGCTACGGTGTCATCGGGTTGATTTTCTACTTCCTTCTTCTATGGAGTCTTTTGATGTCGCTCCCCCTCTCCTTCGCATGTATTACATTGATTGCAGGCGACACGATAAGCAAGCTGACCTCATCACAAATCATCAACTTCCTGCCTTACGCACGGAAAGAAGAAGAAAGCAAGGCCAAAGTAGTATATACCAGAATGTCAGGCGGAGAATGTGCTTTCGGTCTGTTATGCGGTATACTTCCTTCAGCACTCCTGCTACCGTACCGATACTGGATGGCTATCGTATTTCCGCTGGTCATGCTGTATCTGCTTTGCACACTGATGAAACGGAAATTGCAAGGTTATACCGGCGACTGTTGCGGGGCACTGTTTCTTCTAAGCGAACTGTCTTTCTACCTGGGAATAGTTATACTAATGTTTATATAGTCATGGAAGTCATATTAATCCGCCATACCTCTGTCGATGTTCCTAAAGGAGTCTGTTATGGCCAGACTGATGTACCTTTGCGAGATAGTTTTGAAGAAGAAGCCTCAATTACGGCTCAACAACTACAGAACGATGTATTTGATGCCGTATTCACAAGCCCGCTGAGTCGTTGCACCCGCCTGGCAGACCACTGCGGTTATCCGGATGCCATTCGTGATGCCCGGCTGAAAGAGCTGAACTTCGGTGAATGGGAGATGCAGGAGTTTGATAAAATATGTGATCCGCGACTGGAGGAGTGGTATAACGACTACTTCCATGTAGCTGCTACAGGCGGAGAGTCTTTTATGATGCAGCTTCAACGGGTATCGGAGTTCCTGAATGAAGTGAGTGGAAAAGAGTATAAACGCATAGCCGTCTTTGCACATGGAGGGGTGCTGATTTGTGCACAAATCTATGCAGGGATACTGAGAATGGAAGACGCTTTTAACGCACTGACACCTTACGGCGGAGTGGTCCGGCTGCAACTTAACTCAAAGACAGAAGAATAGTCAGCCACACCAACACAACCATCAGTACCTCTGCCTGCCGATTGACACAGACGGCTTTCTTCATATCCTCGGTTGTCAATGCCCGTTCATTGTTGCCTATAAAAGGCTTCCACACCTCTTCGCCGAAATAATAGTGGGGCCCGCCGAAACGGCAATTCAGAATACCGGCCAAAGCAGCTTCGGGATAACCGGAGTTTGGGCTGGCGTGCCGGCTGCCATATTTACCCACGAACCTGAGCAAAGAAAACCGTCCGCTGACGAGGATCATCAACAAAGCCGTCAGGCGGGCAGGAATATAATTGGCAACATCATCGATCCGGGCAGCTATACAGCCGAATTGACGGTAACGCTCGTTGCGGTAACCGATCATAGAGTCAAGTGTATTCACCATCTTGTACGCCATCATGCCGGGCACTCCCAACACTGCATACCAAAAAAGTGGTGCAATTACCCCATCACTCAGATTTTCGGCTAAAGTCTCCAAAGCTGCGGTACGCACCTCTTGTGCAGATAGTGCAGAGGTATCCCGTCCCACAATGCGGGCCACTTGTTTACGCCCCTCGTCCAATGAACGGTCTACGGCTTCGAAGACCATCCGGACCTCACGTATCAGGGTTGTACCTGCCAGGCAACAAAAGATCAGCAGTGTTTGTATCAGCGCTGTCAGTATGATGGAATACTCTCCGATCACTTTAAAAAAGAGGAAGGTAAAAAAGTAGACTCCCACAATCAATGCTACCGACATCATTCCCCCTTTCCAAACGCGGGCTCTCCCCGCATTCAGACACTTCTCTCCCCAAGCTATCAGTTTACCGAATCCTACCACAGGATGCGGCAACCAGGACGGATCGCCTTGCCAGCGATCGAACAACCAGGCTAACGGTAACGGAAACAACCTGCAAAAATACACAAGGCTAATATACCAAAAGAACATTCCATCCATACTTTCTCTATCCTATCAGTCAGTCATTACTCCGCCATCCACTTCGCAATCGCTCCCACCAGTTCGTCATTCTCTTCCGATGTCTGGGTGGCAATGCGGAAGAAACGTTCGTCCAGCCCTTCGAAGTTGGAAGCATCCCGAATCAGAATCCCTTCTTCACGGGCCAGATATTCCTTTAAAGCAGCAGCTTTTCCGAAACGCAGGCACACCAGCATAAAGTGAGTATCGGTAGGCCAGACCTCTAACCCGCCTATCGCCTCAAGCGAACTTTTCAGGCGGGCACATTCCGCCAGATAATCTTTCATGGAGAGACCGGCCGGGATGCCTTCGGAAAGCAGGTAGAGTCCTGCTTCGATGGCAAGCTGATTGACCGACCAGGGCATCCGGTTCGTACGCAGACGCCCTATCAGTCCGGGATGCGCAGTGACATACCCCAACCGAAGTCCCGGAATGGCATAGCGTTTGGTCATCGAATGTAGAAGGATCACATTGGGAAATCCGGCAGCTTCCTGCGCCGTAAAAAGCTCTTTCAGCGTGAAATACTCGTATGACTGATCGATCACGAAACAGACCCAGGGATGCTTTGCGATCAGTTCCGTCAGATACTTCTTATCACGCACCTCTCCGGTCGGGTTGTTCGGATTGCAAAGCCAGACCATATGCACGTCCTCCGGCACTGCATCGAGTGTGTACAGCGATGTGACCTTGTGCCCATGCATGCGGCAGGCATCGGCATACTCACTAAACGTAGGCATCAGAATGGCCGTGTTCGTTCCCCGAAAGGTCTGCGCTATCAGATAAATAGCTTCCGTAGCACCATTCGTCACGCAAACCGAAGCGGCAGGCAGAGCGTGGCGGTCCGCCAGACGGGCCTCCAGCGTATAAGGTTCCGGTTCGGGATAAGCGGATATGGCAGAGATGCGCCCGCACAAATGTGCACGCAGTCCGTCGAGGTTCACCTTATTATATACGTTGGAACTGAAATTGCTCCGTATCGGGTGGCGGTATTTATAAGAATCGTCTCCGTGTCCTTCAATCATTGTCTGTCAATATTTGATAGATAAGCGGCAAGTCGACGTGCTTACGGACATGGGCTGCCAGTTTATCGTATTGTTCTTCTTTAAATGCTTTGTAATCAAAAGCCGTCTCTTTCAGTTTATCGGCGAAAGGCTCCAGCAGGTAATCGATAACTGAAGGATTGTCGAGAATGCCATGTACGTATGTTCCCATGCAGGTGCGGTCTACAAAATACCCATCCTCCCTTCCGTCCGCCAGATGGTTGAGTGGAGAAACAGGAACATCCGCAAGGGGCGTGGTCGTTCCCATGTGTATTTCGTATCCTTCGCAGACAGCGCTGTCTTCAAGAAAACGAAACCGTACCTGGCGGGTAACCTTCTCTCCCTGCATGCGGGTGCTGACAGGCAGTAACCCCAATCCCGGCAAGCGTTCTATCTCGCCTTCCACATGATCGGGATCGCAAACCTCCCTACCCATCAGTTGGTAACCTCCACAAATGCCCATTACCGTGGCACCTTCGCGGTGAGCACGGACGATGGCCTGCGCCACTCCGTTGCGGCGCAACTCATACAGATCGGACAAAGTGCTTTTCGAACCGGGCAACAGGATGATATCCGCTTTCATCAACTCGTCCGTATTGTTGGTGTAGAACAGGTGTACACGCGGATCGCGCTCCAAGACATTGAAGTCGGTGAAATTGCTTAAATGACGAAGCAACACGACAGCCACATTCACTTTGCCTTGTCCGGCACGGATATTCTTGGTCTGAAGCATCACCGAGTCTTCTTCCTCAATATAGATATCTTTATAGTAGGGCACCACCCCAACCACCGGAACACCACAAAGATCTTCCAGCATCTTTACCCCCGACTCGAAAAGGCGGATATCTCCACGGAATTTATTAATCAATATCCCCTTGATATGCTTCCGCTCTTCCGGCCGAAGCAGCATCACCGAACCGTAAACACTGGCAAACACTCCTCCACGGTCTATATCGGCCACGAGAATCACATCTGCCCCGGCATGCATGGCCATGGGCAGATTCACCAGATCGCTGTCACGAAGATTGATCTCGGAGATACTCCCCGCTCCCTCCATCACTACCGGATTATATCGGGCAGCCAAACGGTCGAATGCGGCATGAACCTCTTTTCTCAATTCCTCCCGCCCTTCACGGCGGAAATATTCGTAAGCATTCCGATTGCCGATGGGACGTCCGTTGAGCACCACCTGTGAAGTATGATCGGACGATGGTTTCAGAAGCAACGGGTTCATATCCGTATGGCAAGGCACACCTGCGGCCTCGGCCTGCACGGCTTGCGCCCTTCCTATTTCAAGTCCTTCGGGAGTGGCATAAGAGTTCAATGCCATGTTTTGTGCTTTGAATGGTGCCGGATGATAACCGTCTTGCAGAAATATACGGCAGAAAGCTGCGGCAATGATGCTTTTGCCTACATCGCTACCGGTTCCGGCCAGCATTAAAGGGTGTAAGTTCTTATTCATATCGTGTTTGTCACGTTAATGGGCGACAAACTTAGTGAAAATATTCGGGGAGAGCAAGTGGGCGTATCAAAAACTCACCACAGAGAACACAGAGTAATACAGAGAGGGGGTATGTCGAAACTCGTATTCACAACAGATTTATACAGATAAGTATCATTAGTTATCAACAGATTAAGTTTGCTCCATGGAACTCTGTGTTACTCTGTGGTGGATAATGACACATCTCCAATCCATGCAGTGTGCCTCCATGCGGAAGTTATAACAGTCTCAACTTTCTTGTCACATTCTTTGCTATTCCCACAAGATTCTTTATCTTTGTCACTTGAAAGCCGAAGAGAAATGCGGCATATTGAAACAATTTTGCAGACGAAGAAAGTACCAAATTAATTTAATGCAAAAACTGTATATCAATAAATCTGTTTCATGCGTACGACGTAGGGTCGGGCGTGTGAACATATTTATTATATACAGGGGTATTGGTACTACCTTTCGTCTGGATAAATATGAACTCAGCGCCCGACTTCTTATATATAAGGTATACATAAGGATGTGGACGTTCATAATAATCAAAAAGGTATGAACAGACCAATCAAAGAAGTAACAAGGAGGGGCAGGCATGGCTAACTGGATAACCCTCAAACAACTGTCGGAGAAACGCGGTATTGCCGAATCCGACCTCCGCACATGGGCAAACTTGGGATATATCACTTCATCGAGGATAGAGAACGTCCTAATGATTGATGACGAAAGCCTGACCCAATATCTTGATGTTCACCAGACCAAAGATTTAGGTGAGAACTATCTGGAAAAGATTATCAAAGAAAAGGAACTGGAACGTGAAGTACTCCTCTCACAATGTGACGACGAACTATTTCTATTGAAAACCCAGAAACTACACCAACCGCTTTTTCATATCCTCATTCAGGAACTCGGCCAGTTGATTACAGACGATCATGAACGGGAAATATTCCTTTCCGTCTCCAGTGGCGAACCCATCGCACGGGTGGCGAAACGTAACAAAATGACGTATGCACGAGTGGCGACTTGCTATAGTTCCATCCTCCGGACTCTGGGTGAACATAAGGGACGAATCGCCACATTTCGCAGTCGGACGATGGAACTGATGTTCGATAAATGCCATGCGGTCACACCCGTAAATACTCCCCTATCAAACCTTGTCGGCGCGCATGCCTATAATGTTTTATCATTGTCCGCAAAGACGGAAACATCGAGCTGTCACCAGAGATCGCTGCACTGGTAATATAAAAAAGATAGAACCGAGTATCCCGAAGGGAATTGAAACAGATACAAAATACCCTTTTATCAAAATGATAATCCAAACGCTTCAGATTCGCTTTTTCCCGTACAAAGTACCAAGGATGGGCTAAAATCGACGTATTTTCGCATCAAGAAAATACCATTAGAGACCAATACATCAATTACGAGGACAAAAGGATACCTACTTTGCATTATCGTTTAACAACAGAAACAAAAACCAATAAAATATCACATTTTTATCAATCATCAACCTATCACTCTACGAGAGCAACCAGAGAAATAGGATCACTGTTTTCACTCCCAAATAAGAACAATATATGTAATGGAAGAAAACATATAGAGATATTGGGCAAAACTCTTATTCATTTTTGAAAAACACAACCGTCTTTCGGAGTAAATGCTTACTTCTTTTGGTCGAAATATCGGCTCTTCGAAGTGAAAACACAGACTCTTCCCCTTCCCAAGCCCGGTTTTCTGGGCAAAGAAGCAGAAAGTTCCGGGACATTCTCCCCTATATGGGTAAGAAAACAAAAAGGGATAGTTAGCAGAAAATGCCATTACCTGTCTTTTTGATCCAGAAAACATTTTATAAGGTACCAATTTGACAAACGAATATGTTATAATGAACTTCACCACAGATTACGCTGATTTACACAGATAAATATCATTCGCTATCAATTAATTTATTATCTTTGTATTTGTACTAAAAGAAACAAGATGTATTATGAAAGAGCCTGAAAAATACAAGCAACCAGAAGAGGAAACCACCCGACTGTCCGAGCCGACAGTAGCTTACAATAGTATGGCTTATCTCGAATTAGAAGCAGAAAAAGCAGAACTGATCCGGATTATTGCCAACATAGACAGTAAAGAAATCATCGATAAAGTGAAACAGAAACTTCACGATGTACTCGGTTTGGACAAAAACAGGGAAACCGAACCGGAGTGTAAAAAATATATTCTCGCAAATATAAAAGAAGCCTTCTGCGAACAAGAAAGAGTAAGAACCGGAGAAAGCAAGTCAAGACCGGCCGAAGAACTACTTGCAGAACTTATCAGAGAAAGGGAAGGTAATGATTGAAATACATACCATCGTAACCTTTGATAAAGAAATGAAACGGCTTAGTAAGAAGTATCATTCAATAATTAAAGATTACGCAGCTCTGATAGAAGATTTAAAAAAGAATCCGCATATAGGGGTAGACCTGGGAAACGGCATACGAAAAGTACGAATGGCTATAGCCAGTAAAGGGAAAGGAAAGAGCGGAGGCGCACGGGTCATCACCGATACATCAGCCATTATCAGCGTAGAAGAAGGCAGAGTTACCCTACTTACCATTTATGACAAATCCGACCGGGAAAATATCTCCGACAATGAGATAATAAGACTTCAACAAGAAATTCTGAAGAAGTAACACTTACCCACCTTTATCTTCTGAACAAACCTCCCCCCTCGTCTGTTACAAGGACTCATAAACCTAAACCGTAACAGACGTATGGAAAAAAAGAAAATACCCGTCGCACTGATGATAGCGGCAGGAATGCTCTTATACAACAACACCGTCGCGGCGCAGAGCCTCCCTCCCACACAGGAAACTTCGCAACATCAGCTTAGCTTTAACGAGGCGCTGCAACTGCTGCACAAAGGCAACCAAAGCCTGAAGATAGCCGACAAAGGCATCGACATAGCCCGTGCCGAACGTGGGAAGCTGAATGCTTTCTGGATGCCCAGCCTGCAATCGACCGGAGCATTTGTACACCTTTCGGAGAAGATAGAAGTGAAGCAACCGCTTTCTCAATTCACCGATCCGGCCAAAGACTTCGTACATTCCATCTTGCCGGACGATAAAATCATATCGTCCATACTCGATCAAATCGGGACGAACACCCTCATCTTTCCGTTGGCACCGCGCAACCTGACCACTGTCGACCTGACCGCCGAATGGGTATTGTTCGCCGGAGGCAAACGTATTCATGCCACTAAGATAGGCAATACGATGATAGACCTTGCCCGTGAGAACCGGGCACAGACCGATGCCACCCAACGAACACTGCTTGCCGAAAGCTACTACGGATTGCGCCTGGCACAAGAAATTGTCGGTGTCCGCCTGGAATCGTACAAAGCACTGAAGCTGCATTACGAGAACGCATTGAAACTGGAGTCCACCGGTATGATAGATAAAGCGGCACGCCTCTTTGCCCAAGTCAACATGGACGAAGCACTGCGTGAACTGGAAGCCGCCCGCAAGGAAGAGGCCGTGGTGCAACGCACCCTCAAGACCTTGCTGAATCTGGAGACGAGCGGAGACATCTCACCTTCCTCTCCCTTGTTTATCAACGATACTCTTCCTCCGAAGATGGAGTTTATGCAGGTAGTGGGCATCAGCAACTATCTGCTCAACCAACTGAGTCTTCAAGAACACATGGCCAAGCAGCAGGTCCGCATCGACCAGAGTGGCTATCTGCCCAATATCGCTCTTTTCGGCAAACAAACTCTTTATTCACATGGCATACAGAGCAACCTGTTGCCCCGCACCATGATCGGGGTAGGCTTCACCTGGAACCTTTTCGACGGACTGGAACGGGAGAAGCGAATCCGGCAATCACGCCTGACACAACAAACCCTTGCACTGGGACAGGAGAAAGCACGTGACGACCTGTCCGTCGGGGTAGACAAACTATACACCGGCCTGCAAAAGGCACTCGACAACGTGCGGGCGCTGAACACCACCATCGAACTGAGTGAAGAACTGGTACGGATGCGGAAAAAAGCCTTCGCCGAAGGAATGGCCACTTCGACAGAGGTAGTAGACGCAGAAACCTTACTTTCGAAAACAAAAGTAGCCAGACTGGCGGCCTACTACGAATATGACGTGACGCTGATGAATCTGCTGGCACTGTGCGGAATACCGGAACAGTTCGGAAGCATGAAGGACGTCACCTCTCTTCCCATTACGGAGAACAGAAGAAATGAAATAGAAATCGAATGAACGGAGTAACCAATAAAACAATAATAAGAGATGGAGAATTCAGAATCTAAAAAAGGCAGAACCTTAAGTATCGCATTCATCGTTGTACTTGTGGCAGTAGCACTCTTCACCGTCATCGGAATGATTGCCATGCGCCACCAGCCTCTCGTCTTGCAAGGGCAGGCCGAAGCTACCGAGATTCGCATCAGCGGCAAACTGCCGGGGCGCATCGACACCTTCCTGGTTGAAGAAGGCCAGTGGGTGAAACAAGGAGATACGCTGGTAGTCATCAACAGTCCGACTGTAGAGGCCAAGTATCGCCAGGTGGACGCATTGAAACAAGTAGCCGTAGAACAGAACAAGAAGATTGACGCCGGAACCCGCAAGCAGATCATAGCTACGGCGCAGCAATTATGGAACAAAACTCAAAGCGACCTGACATTGGCACGGACAACGTACAACCGTATTCTCACTTTATATAAGGACAGTGTAGTCACTTCTCAACGTAAAGATGAAGTGGAAGCCATGTACAAAGCCGCACAAGCGGCCGAACGGGCTGCTTACGAGCAATATCAAATGGCTGTAGACGGAGCGCAAAGTGAAGATAAAGCCTCGGCCCGCTCGATGGTCAATGCGGCCAACAGCACGGTTGATGAAGTTTCATCACTCCTGGTGGATGCCCGCCTGATCGCACCGGAAGATGGACAAATAGCAACCATCTTTCCTAAACGGGGCGAACTTGTCGCACCGGGCACTCCGATCATGAACCTGGTGGTGATGGATGATATACACGTGGTACTGAACGTAAGGGAAGACCTGATGCCGGACTTCCGTATGGGAGGTACATTCATTGGGGATGTGCCCGCCCTGGCCCAAAAAGGAATCGGGTTCAAGATATATTATATCAGTCCGCTGGGTAGTTTTGCTACCTGGAAATCGACCAAGCAAACGGGCAGCTATGATTTACAGACATTCGAAATCCACGCTCGTCCCACTAAGAAAGTGGAGGGGCTGCGTCCGGGAATGTCGGTACTGGTAGAAATCAAATAGAGAAATGAATACGATTCACCACAGAAGACACAGAGACTCACAGAGTTTTAATCTCTTGTTTACAGGATGTTTAAGAGAAAAGATATTCTCAGTGGGACTCTGTGCTACTCTGTGGTAAATCAAAACTCAAAGACAATCTAATTATGCAACACTCCCCTATAACCCGTGTCATACAACGTGAGTGGCAACGGATGACCTCTCGACGCCTCTACTTCGGTGTCTGCCTGGTACTTCCGTTGTTCACGCTCTTTTTCATGGCTACCATATTCGGCAACGGGCAGATGGAAAATATCCCCATCGGCATTGTCGACCGGGACAACACGGCCACTTCGAGAGATATTACCCGGCGGATGTCTGCCGTACCCACCTTCCGGGTAACCCGCCACTTCGTTGACGAAGCCGAGGCACGCAAAGCGGTACAGCAGAAAGAAATATATGGTTATCTCTCGATCCCTCCCCGCTTTGAACAGGATATGATATCGGGGCAGGACGCCACTCTGAACTATTATTATCACTATGCCCTGCTCTCGGTGGGAGGTGAGTTGATGGCCGCCTTCGAAAGCTCGCTCGCACCCGTAGCTCTCTCCCCCATCGTGATGAAAGCTGTGGCGCTGGGAGTGAACGAACAGCAGATAGAAACCTTTCTGCTCCCCGTGCAAGCCAACAATCATCCCATTTATAACCCGTCGCTGGATTACTCGGTCTACCTGAGCCAGCCTTTCTTTTTTGTACTCTTTCAGGTGTTGGTACTGCTTATCACGGTATATGCCGTAGGAAGCGAAATAAAGTTCGGTACAGCCGGTCAATGGTTGCAGGCGGCGGGCGGCGACATCACGGTTGCCGTTACGGGCAAGCTGTTGCCTTATACGCTTATCTTCAGCCTGATCGGTATATTAGGCAACTTTGTCATGTTTGGCATCCTGCATATACCTTTTCAAGGGAGTTGGCTGCTGCTCAACGTCATGACAGTGCTCTTTATCATTGCCACCCAGGCACTGGCATTGTTCATCTTCTCCCTGTTCCCTGCCGTGGCAATCATCATCAGTATCGTATCCATGGTCGGCTCGCTGGGAGCTACTTTATCCGGTGTCACCTTTCCGGTACTCAACATGTATCCGTTGGTGCGCGATACCTCTTATCTGTTTCCGGTGCGCCATTACACCGAAATTACACAAACCATGCTCTACTATGGCGGCGGATTTATCCACCTATGGCCTTCGGCAGTGATACTCTGTATCTTCCCGTTATTGGCGTTGGCGATGCTTCCGCACCTCAGACGAGCCATAATCAGTCGTAAATATGAAAACATCCGGTAAACTTTCGCAGATTTCCTTTATCATCGCACGTGAGTTTCGTGCCATCAGCACCAGCTATGCCGTACTGTTGGTACTGATGGGAGGTATCTTTGTTTATGGGTTGCTCTATAACTATATGTATGCTCCCAATATCGTGACCGACGCTCCGGTGGCAGTGGTCGACAACTCGCACAGCAGCCTTAGCCGGCAATACATCCGTTGGCTCGACGCCACGCCGCAAGTAGCCGTATACGCACAAGCCATGGACTATCGGGAAGCCCGCGAATGGATGAAAGAGGGCAAGGTACAAGGCATTCTGTACATTCCGCATGATTTTGAGACCCGTGTCTTCCAGGGACGCGAGGCTGTATTCTCACTATACGCCACCACAGACGCCTTTCTCTATTTTGAAGCGCTGCAAGAAGCCACTTCACGTGTATACCTTGCCATCAACGATGCCCATCGCATGGACGGTGCCGTATTCCTCCCCCCGCAGGGACTGCTTGCCGTGGCCATGGCCAAGCCCGTAAACGTGGCCGGCACCGCACTCTATAACCACACCGAGGGGTATGGTTCTTATCTGATTCCAGCTGTCATGATGGTCATTATCTTCCAGACCTTATTGATGGTTATCGGTATGCTGACGGGTGACGAGTATCAGCACCGCTCCACAGAACCGTTGCTTCCGGGGGGCAGGACAGCGGATAAAAGCGGACTCTGGGGAGGGGCAATGCGTCTCGTTGCCGGAAAGACTTTTGTGTACTGCGGACTTTATACGGTCTTCTCCATGTTCTTGTTAGGATTATTACCCCACTTCTTCAGCATTCCCAATATCGGAAACGGACTGTACATTACCGCTATGATGGTACCTTATCTGATGGCGACCTCTTTCTTCGGGCTGGCAGCCTCGCGTTACTTCACCGATTCGGAAGCTCCGCTGCTGATGATCGCTTTCTTCTCGGTAGGCTTGATTTTCCTGTCCGGAGTCTCCTACCCGCTGGAACTGATGCCATGGTATTGGCGCATGGCACATTACATCCTCCCGGCCGCACCCGCCACGCTTGCTTTCGTCAAGCTAAACTCGATGGGAGCCGATATGGCAGACATACAGCCGGAATACATTACACTGTGGATACAGGTGATCGTCTATTTCGGGCTCAGCGTGTGGGTATACAAGAAAAAGCTGGAAGCGTGAACCAGAAGCGTGAACCCTTCCCCAACTCGGAGATTACGCCAATGTGTCCGCCCATCTTCTCGATAATGCTTTTGCACAGGGGAAGCCCCAACCCGGTACCTTGTACAAAACTGTCCACTTTCATAAAGCGGTCGAAAACAGCTTCCTGATTTTCAATGGAAATACCGATACCTGTATCTTCTACGAACATTTCAAGTTGCTGCCGGGCGTCGATCCGATAGCCGACAGTGATGGTGCCTCGATGCGTAAACTTAATCGCATTGCTCATAAAGTTGGTAACCACCTGATTCAGATATCCGCTGTCGGCACTGAACCAGGCATCGAGCGGTGAGTCCTCGTCAATCTGCAGTTCGACTCCTTCGGGCACCTTGTTCCTCATCTTCTGCACCATCATGGCACAGAACTGATAAAGGCAGACAGGTTTCGGCATATACTCAAACGATCCCGCATCGATCTTTGAAAGATCGATGATATCCGAAAACAATTGCAGAAGCAATGTATTGTTTTTCTGTATGGTCCGGCGGAACTCTTCCTGCTCTGCCGGATCGTCAACCGTCATCAGAAGATCGGAAAAGCCTACAATGGCATTCAGCGGCGTACGTATCTCATGACTGATGTTTGCCAGGAAAGCAGACTTCAGCCGATTGGACTCTTCCGCCTTGTCCCGTGCGGCCCGAAGCTCCGCTTCCGTCTCTTTCTGAACTGTTATATCATAGTTCACCTCTACCAGTTCCAACCGTGGATTGGGTGACTGATAGGCAGTCACCATAGAAGACTTGTGTATCCAGTTCCACCGATCCGAACCATCTGCCGGACGAATACGCAGATCACCGTCAAAGAAGCGTTCCGTACCCGCTTTCGCCTTTTCATAAAAATCGAGCACTGACTTACGGTCATCAGGATGCATGTGTGAAAAGATACCGATAATGTCCGCCAAAGGTGTATCATGGCTTTCTCCCAGATTACGATACCACTGGCGGACGGCGAATCCGGTGTGATCCAGCAGATTGATTTTGGCATACCCCACTTTGGAATAATCAGAGATAATAGAGAAGAAGTTCTCAAAGTCATGCACCTTACTCAGCGCATTGTTGCGCTCCGTATTATCGATATTGACCAACAGGTAGTTTGACAGGTTGTCTTCCGCATCATAAAGCATCAGGCTCCGTATGTCGAGATCCATCACTCCTCTTCGCTCCGACTGAAAAAGCCTGCGTTCTTCATCGAAATCGTATTTCAGATGGAATGTACCGGGACGGCCTGCCCGAAGGCTTTCATGTATATCCCGGGTCATATTGGGACTTTCAAACAGGTTCAGTCCGACGATCCGGTTCTTATCGCCGACACCGAATATCTCGAGGTTGCGGTTATTGCAGTCCAGCAACACACCTTCCTTATTATATAGTTCGAGACCCACCGGAATATTGGTGAATATATCGTGAAACAATTTCTCGCTGTGCATCACCCGCTCTTTGATGATGCGCAGCTCCATGCAGATACTAATGATATTTGCCAGCGAAGAGAACCATTGATAATCTTCACTGTTCCACTTCCGGTATCCGTCTACGATGTCGATACCCATATATCCCCATACCCCTTCCTCACGCATCAGAGGTGCCAGCATCATCGAGTTTGTCCCGTTTTCGGCCAGTACTTCGCGATCACGCACGGCAAGCGGAGGCAGTTCGTCGGGTGAGTTCAAAATAACGGGACGATTAGCATGTATCTGCTGATAGAACCAGGGAGCATCTTCCGAACAGATATTCTGTAGTTTCTCTTTCAGGGTGATCACGTTACAGGCCGCCACTTCATAAAGGCAGCTTTGATTTCCGTTTTTCCAGTTGTAGCGCACGATGTAGACCCGTGCACCTTTAAAGAAGTACAGAATGTCAGCCAGCATTTCTTCAAACAATTCGTCACCGGTATCATTACTCAAAAGTTTCAGGAGCGAGTTGGCAATGGAGTTCTGGCAATAGAGCAAATTGTTGATGCGCTGATTCCATGCACATTGATAACCTTGTGTCTCCGGACTCTCTATCCGCTGGCCATATCCGGTGGCAATCAATTGCCCTTCTTCATTCTCCTCCTCCATGCTCAACGCACAATGTATCCAGAATACATTACCGCGACCGGAAGTCACAGGAAAGGTCTGTTCGAACACCCCCTTCCGAGGTATGGAGGTAAACTCATCCGTAATGCGCTTACGATAATCCTGTCGTACGGTAGACATCAACTCGTCAATGTCTAACCATTCACTACTGACTTCCAATGATTTAAGCAGGGTTTCCGAAATAAAACACTTTCCTGTAGTGAAGTTCACTTCCCACCATCCGATCTGTGCCGAAGCACAAATCCTGTTTAGTTTGGCTATGTCGCCCAAAGGATTTTTACTAATCATCATGTTTGCTTTGTTTTGGAAGGGAAACAGTTACTGCCCGAGTGTTTTCACTTCGTTTTTATATCATCTTCCCTGTCCCTCTGCCGGAAAGGATTTGGAACGGATGCTTGTTTTTATTTCTTCTTTGTCTTATATGCGAAAGCCTGCCAGCGTTCCTCCGGCCAGTCCTGTTGTTGCATGTCGAAGCGTGCCATTACAAAAAACAGATCGGACAGACGATTGATAAAGCTCAGAATCTCTTCCGGAACAGCATCTTGCCGATTCAAGGTCCAGAGCCGCCGCTCTGCACGGCGGGCTACGGTACGGGCAAACTGTAACTGAGCAGAGACAGGTGTGCCACCGGGCAACAGGAAATAACCGTTCTCTTTCAGTCCGGCAGTCATTGTATCCATCTCTTGCTCACAGAAAGCCGCCAGTCCGGGCGACAGCACATTCGGATTCTTATCGCGAATGGCGGATGGAGTAGCCACATGACTCATAACCACCATTAACTCTCTTTGGAGGTGGTGCAGCAACTTCTGCCAGTCATGCTCCTGAGGGAGCAATGAACGGATAATGCCGATCACTGCATTCAATTCATCGATGGTCCCGTTCGCCTCGATCCGGATATCATCTTTCTCTACCCTTTCTCCGCCATGAATGCCGGTTGTTCCCCGGTCACCGGTCCGTGTATAGATTCGTTTCATCATTCAAACAATTTAAGTAAATCGATCTCTCCCCAGTATAGATGCGTATAGCTGGCTATCACGTTTTTATATCGGAACACAGGTGTACTGACAGGCATTCTCTTGGCATTGTATACCTGAGTGACAGATTCCAGTGACTCTTCCGGTTTCGGCTCGAATTGTGTATAGTGAAACTCGTGTCCGCGAAGATGTTGGCCGTTATAATCGAACTGCCGGTACCCCAGAGTCAAGCGCCTGTCAGCCTTACGATTCGAGATAAAGAACGGAAGTACCCCTGCCTGCAACCCGACCTCACTGTCCGAGTGCTCCGACCGGTCAAGGAGAATGCCTTTAGAGAGATAAATCATTCCTCCGCATTCGGCAAGTACTCGTCCGCCGGACTCCGCGTAGTTACGTATAGACTGCATCCTTTGCCAAGCCTGACGCAATTTCTCATAATGCTTTTCCGGATAGCCTCCGGGAAGATAAAGCAAGTCCGTACCTTCTGGCAACGGGCGATTATCCTCCGGATTAAAGAGAATAACGGTTCCCAGGCGGCAAAGCACATCCAGATGTTCCTGATAAATGAAAGAGAAAGATTCCGAATTGCATGCCACGGAGATCTTTAAATCTTCCTGTAGAGAAATATTTGAAACAGGAGGTATCGGAGCAGGAAGTTTCGTTTCCTCAAGCAAACGGTTATAGTCGATGTACTTTTCCATTAATCCGGTCAGCTCTTCCAGTGCGTCCGTTCCTTTCGAATGGCTGAAATCCAGCCCCAGATAACGTGATTCCTGTACCAAGCTCTCCTGTTTGGGCAAATACCCCAAACAGGTAATTCCCAACTCGGTACAGACTTCCTGCAACATTTCGTAATGGCGCGGAGACCCTACCCGATTGAATATAACACCCGCTATCCTGATCTCGGGACGAAAGTGAATGAAGCCCGAAAGCAAAGGAGCCACCGAATAAGCGGCCGATTTGGCATCGACCACCAATATGACAGGTAAATTCAGTAATCCGGCCACTTCTGCCGAGGAACCCCGGTCACGGTCGTAACCGTCATACATCCCCATCATACCCTCCGTGATGCAGGCATCGGCTCCTGTGGCATAACGGGCATAAAGCTCCTTTACATGTCCGGCCGAAGCCATAAAGGTATCCAAATTGATGGAAGGACGTCTGCAAACTGCCGTATGATATTTGGTGTCGATATAGTCGGGACCGCATTTGAAAGGTTGAACCTTCAGTCCCTTCTTAATCAACAGAGCCATCAATCCACGACTGACCGTTGTCTTTCCACTGCCCGAAGAAGGAGCCGCTATCAGAAATTGAGAAATCATCCTACATTCCATTATTGTCGGTTTTTATCCTACAAAGATACGGATATTTCTCTGTGAGGGTGCATCTTTACCGGTAAAAAGTGCTACGGCTGTTTGCCCGGCATCAACTCCAGAAACAGGGTGGTGGTAAGTAAGATTCCGATAGATACGCATACAAAGACAAGCAACCAATTAATGTACTTTGCTTTAGGCTTTGTATCGGCATGCAGGTTGTTGAGGAAATACTCCCGGAAAAAGAGATATAGGGCAGGGATCGTTGCACTGGCCAAAAGGAAATCCTCCGGAATATTAAAGAAGTAAGTCTTCGATAAGCCGATCAGCGACCAATGGCACAGGAACAGCACCAAAAACATATTTACCTTACGGGAGAACAACAAAAGCAGACCGATCGTGAAAACTGTTACCGAGCAAGGCATTACCGGCGATGTAATGCCTGGAAAAGTAAGTCCTCTCGCAATGGATACCAAAGGATATACAAATGGTAAAATCAACAATACGTACGAAAGGATATCATATTTATATGTACGTTCGAAAGTAGTATATCCGGTGATGGCATCCCATACCCATATCGTGGCCATAACCACCCAGAACATAGCCAGCGCCCCGTTATAACTGCGCTCGTCGCAACAGATGGCATAATATGCGATAGCAATCCACAAATACAGAAAAATCATATATAGCTTCATGCCCATCTTTACCCACGGACGGGGATTCTTTATAAGCATCATTGTCAACAGCAGGCCGGCGACAATGATCAGCAACTGATAGATCCATGTAGCAGAATTATAATACGCAATAGTTTTCCAGAAAATCTCCATAAAATATAGATTCTTTATTTAATAGATAAATTGATTAATGCCGTGTCAGGGAAAAAGCTTTGTGAGGAAGCAGAAACATGGGGAAGGTAGCTCCTACTGCCAACATAAAGATAACGGTACAGGTAACCAGGCCATTAGAGAAAAACGTCTCCATGTATTTGCCCAGACGCTCCGGTTCGTTCATTGTTTGCAGACTCATAATCAACGAGAACACCATATTGTAGGCAAACTTACCCGGAATCATCGGGAGCAATGCCGGTATATAAAGCACAGTCATCGGACAATACACCTTCCGCCCGAGCCACAAACTGCCAAAGCCGATAACCAATGCCCCGAACAAAGAAGCCGTGGCAATGTCGACACCCAGGAAAGTCATCAGGCAATAACGACAGGCATGTCCGGCTGCCGCAAGTATCGCAATCATCTTGAAAGCCCGCAACGGAGGATCGGATATGGCTCCAAAACCAATACCCGCTATTGCGGCAAAAAATCCATCGGAAAGAATATCTAAAGCTATCATATCAAACTGTTTTTAACCATTAACAATGTAAACGACAGGCCTATCGCAATGCTGACAATCAGTAGCGCGGCTTCCGTCAATCGGGCAAATCCCGTAAGGATGTATCCCTCTACAATATCAATCACACCGTTGATCAACGGCACACCCGGAACCAGATAAAGCACGCTGGTGGCAAGAGCTATCTCCGAAGTGGTATCAAAAATCAGTGCCGTCGATGCACAAAGCGACGCAACAAAAGCGGAAACAATGAAAATAATATAATGATTGATTTTCTTCTTCTGCATCTGTTGCTTCAGGAAAAGTCCGGTGATGGTAGCCGAAAAGACAATGCCCATAGAAATAATATCGCCACCAAACAACTTACAGAATGAAGCATTGGCAAATCCGACCAGTAAAAGAACAAATAGCGGATCTATTTTCGGTGCCGATATGATTTTGTTGAACTTATCCGACAATTCGTGTAAAGACAGATGTTTGTCGTAAACCTCCCAGCTCAAGGCACTCAACTCTGAGTTGTGTTCAAAACTGATCGGATGGGGAGGGATATCAATCACTTCATTACAAGCTTCACGCGTCTCGTTGTCGATGATAGTCAGAATGATGTTTTTGTGAAACACACTCAACTTCACATCCACTCCATAGGCTTCTCCGATACGCTTTGAATTACGGATCACACGGGAGGTATGCACACCTGCTCCCATCAAATGGGCCGAATATCCGGCAATGAACTTGGATATGGAAATCAAAGATTCATTTGTAGTCATAAAATTGCTCACTTTTTTAAATCGGGCGCAAAAGTACAAAAAAGAAAGGAAAGAGAAAGCACATAAGTCATTTCATTTCACCAGACTCTCCTTGTCACATTGCTTATCTTTATTATTATTATTTAGAACTCAACCTAGCGAAAGAATTAATAATTGTGCCGTAAGCACACGCAGGAACATCGTCAGCGGATAGACTGTAGCATAACCTACTGCCGGCGCATCACATGATGTCAGATCATTGGAGTAGGCCAACGCCGGCGGATTCGTTGTGGAACCGGCCAACACCCCTATCAACGTATAATAGTTCAGCTTGAAAGCATAACGTCCGATAAGACCGGCCAGCAACAGGGGAACGATTGTTATAATCATACCGTAAGCGATCCACACATAACCGCCTTCATGGATAATGGTTTCCACAAATCCGTCACCGGCTCCGAGACCGACACAAGCAAGAAACAGCGAGATGCCGATTTCCCTTATCATCAGATTGGCACTCATAGTGGTATAAGTAATCAGCTTATACTGCGGGCCGAAACGGCTGATAAGAATCGATACAATCAACGGGCCTCCTGCCAACCCGAGTTTAACCGGTTGGGGAATTCCGGGAAACATAAACGGGATGCTACCTAGGATACATCCCAAGGCAATACCCAGAAAAATAGGAATCAGATTCGGATGATTCAGGCGTTTCATCGAATTACCCAATACCTTTTCTGCATGACTCACCGCCAACTCACTGCCGACAATCGTCACACGGTCTCCCATTTGTAATTGCAACTGGGGACTTGCCACCAGATCCACTCCCGAACGGTTGACGCGGGTGACACTGGCACCGAAATTATTACGAATCTTCAATTGCGCCAATGTCTTACCGTTCAGTTCGGGCTTGGTTATCAGAATTCGGCGTGAAATCAGTTCTTTGTTCAGCTGTTCCCATTCCACTTCGATCGGTTTGCCGAAAAACGCAGTGATCGCCTCTATATCTATCGGAGTCGCAATAACCAATATTTCATCACCCAGATGAAGCTCAGTATCGGAATTTACCAATTCCGACTCTTTCTTTCCGTTCAAATGCCGGATACGCGATACCACAAAATTACGGTTTACCAATGGACGTATATCCTTAATACGTTTACCGTGAAGAGCTTCATTACGGACCTCCAATGAAACAGGACGTACTGTCAACTCTTGTAAATGTCCCAGTCCCTGTTCGGCTTCGGCTTCCTCCTGCTTGGTATTAATACGGAAAAGGTATTTAAGGCCTAACAGCGACATGATGCATCCCACTACGCCCAACGGATAGGCTACAGCATATCCCAAAGCAATCTCCGGTGCATCTATCCCGGTCAGGTCACTGTTGGCCTGTTGCGCAGCACCCAATCCGGGTGTGTTGGTCACCGCTCCCGATAAAATACCTACCATGGTGGTAATCGGTATTCCGGTTATAAAATGCAATGCAAGGGTAATGATGACTCCTGCAAAGACAACGATCATAGCCAACATATTGAGGGTGAATCCTCCTTTCTTAAAAGCGGAGAAGAATCCGGGCCCCACCTGCAATCCGATGGAATATACAAATAAGATAAGTCCGAACTCCTTCAGAAAGTGCAATAAATGCTCGTTCAGATTCAGATTAAAATGTCCGAAGACAATGCCGACAAACAAAATCCAGGTAACTCCCAGAGAGATGCCTGCTACTTTTATTTTACCCAGCATAATGCCAAACGCAATGACCAGCGACAGGATAAGCACGGAATGTGCCACTCCTCCACCCCAAAGGTTGGGGTATCCCTCAAACAGGTTTCTTAAAAGTTCCATAGTATAAAAAGTTATGTTGATTGAATACTTGTTTACATATCCCCGGAGAGTCGATCAGTTACTTCACCCACACCATCCGTACAAGAAAGATTTGCCTTACAGGCCAATTCCCCTTCTTGTATTTTCTTTAGGCAATCGTGACACAAACAGTCCGGGAAATGCTCCTTGATATAAGCACGTTGCAGCGAGTCGAGCTTTACCGTAGCACAATGACATAATAATATATTGTCGTGCCGGCATTGAAACACAGCACCACAACACGGACATACCTTTTTCACAGGCACACCACCTTTCTTTTTTTCCTGATTAAATACTTTTTTCGTACTGCTTTCCTAATCCCACGAGTAAAAACAGCCTTTGATGAACGGCAGGTCTTCTGACTGACTTCTAATCTTGAAGCCTTCCCGACGGAGGTATTCCCCCCACGTCAGTGGCGAAAGGATTGTTTCAAGATATCGATGAAGCTTCACAGCAGCGGGACTGTCCGGGATTTACACCCGATTCCCTTTTAATCCGAATGACGAAAGTCTTCATTCGAAACCAATTCGGGACAAAGATAAGGATAAAAACCAATAGATGAAGAATTGTTAATGAAAAATATAAGATTCATCTTCCTTTATACACTCCGACAGCGAGAATCCGGCTCCCTTTCCATCAGTGCCTCAATAAAGGCTGAATCGGCATCTTCCTCTTTTAGAGCCTCTTTTTCATCAAAATAGAGATTCTAAAAGGAGGATGCAGAATGTCAAATTTCCAAAAACAAAGCGTCTATCAGGACTTTTTTATATGTACCTATTAATCGGTATATTTTTTAATTTATTTCTATATAATCTAATAAATGTATATATTTGCAGCCGCTTAGGTGATGCATACCGAACTTTCTGTTCGTTGCATAAAAGGGAATCGGGTGTAAATCCCGAACAGTGCCCGCTACTGTGATCCCCCTGCTCTTCTACTGTTGCCATCATAATCGGAAGAAGATAAGAAAAGCATTTCTACATATACCACTGTCATAGCCTGTAAAGCATGACGGGAAGGTAGCTTTTCAAAAAGGGATAGTCAGGAAACCTGCCGAAGCAGACATAGATAACAGTGCCCTCCCGGGGTCAGGAAGGCCGTTTACTAACACATTATTCAAAAACATCAATGAACAAAAGATGCTTACTGACCATCCTCATGGGAGGATGCGCGGCAATGGGTGCATTTGCACAACAACACGCGACAGGCAAGAAGACAGAGATGAGTGTTGACCTGAATCCTGTAGTTGTAACAGGTACCGGTACACACCAAAGACTGAAAAACACACCGGCTCCGGTGGAAGTAGTAACTGCCAATGAAATAAAGAAAGCCGGCATCACAGACTTTCAGCAGGCAATGACCATGCTGGTTCCTTCTCTTTCGTTCTCTACCAACTCAATGGGATCTTACCTGATGATGAACGGACTCTCCAATAAATATGTGCTGATTCTGATCAACGGACGTAAACTGACCGGAGACACCGCTAATAATATCGACCTCTCACGCATTGATATGAGCCGTGTGAAACGCATCGAAGTGCTGGATGGTGCCGGTTCGTCACTCTATGGCTCTGACGCCATTGCCGGTGTGATCAATATCATCACCAACGAACCGAAAGAACTGATGCAGGTGACTTCTACCACCCGATATGAAGATCATCGCCAACTGACACAAATGGTAAATGCGGATATTGCAACAGAAAAGTTCGGCTCATATACCTCCTATAAACACGAACAAAGTGCAGGATGGCAGAACAGCGATCTGGCATATGTTACTGATAAAAAAGGTAATGTATCGACAGTACCGACCGTATCAGCTACATCCAATGGTTTCCATTCTAATCTGGTAAACCAGAAATTCACGTTCGAACCGACTGAAAAGCTCTCGTTCTATGCTAACGGAGGATACTATTGGAAGTTGACGGACCGCCCTGTATACACAGCGGATATCGATGGAGGTTCCAAGTATGATCTACATTACGAATCGTATAACTTCGGTTTGGGAGGACGTTACAAAATCAACAAGCGTTCTTCCATCCAACTCGATTTGATGAATGATAACTATATGCAGAACTACAAATATACTGTAGCTGACGATAAAAATAAGATTGCTATTGGAGATTACGCCAAAACCAAAGAGCAGCACTTTTATGATGCAGAGCTAAAGGGAATCTTCAACTTTGCCAAAAACAACATGACGGTACTGGGAGTGGATTACCGCTCTGAAAGCCTGGATCGTCCCAGTGCAAGGGTGGACAAGTCAGTGTATACGGCATCCGCTTATGCGCAACACGAAATTAAATTATGGAATTGTCTGACCGGTATTGCCGGCGTACGCTATGATTATCACGAGCTGGCAGGCGGACGCTTCACTCCGAAAGTGGCTGTGATGTATTCAGTAGGTGCTTTCAATATTCGTGGTACTTACTCCACCGGTTACCGTGCCCCCGGTCTGGACGAACTTTATTATTATATGAATAAAGGCAAAACGATCACACAAGGTAATAAAGATTTGAAAGCGGAACACAGTAATTATTATTCTGTTAACTTGGAATACAATACAAACCGCTTAAATGTCTCTGTTACCGGTTATTTGAATTATATAGATGATATGATTAATTCTACTACATATAGACTTGTAGATCTTCCTAACGGTGAAGAGTTACGTGCTCAGGCCCAGAAAGAATTCAATCTGACAGACTCTGAAACAAAGGCATTAGCCAATTACAAACTTTATGGTAACCTCGACAAAGGTGTTGTCAGAGGTTTTGAAGTAAACGCAGCCACCAACCTCGGCGCAGGCTTCAGCCTGAACGGAAACTATGCTTACGCTTATGCACGTGGCAAGAGTGTGGACGGTATATGGGGTAACATAGACCGCTCGGTACGCCACACCGGAACCGTAGCAGGAAACTACACACATGCATGGAACGACTATATGCTGAACGTAAATATCAACGGTCGTTTCCAAAGCAAACGCTTCCACCCGGGACATAGCTACGGCGACGCTCCGGGCTATGGCGTATGGAACTTGAATGTGAAACACTCACTGACAGGTTTCCAACACTTGGGACTGGACTTCGGTATGGGCCTCGACAATATTTTCAACAAACGTGATACCCGTCCTAACGGTGTGAACTACGCACTCCTCTCTCCGGGACGTATGGCATATGTAAGTTTAACCCTTCGTTTTAAGAAATAAACAATGAAAACATATATTCTCTCTTTATTCTTGTTAGTTTCCCTCTTCTGCTCTGCGCACGAAGGGGGGAACTTCGTGGCCTCCGATATGCTGGCCGGCATGCAGCCGGGTGATAAAGCCGCCTTGCTTATGGTACACTTCGGCACTACCTATGATGACACCCGCACCAAGACGATCGATGCCATCAATGCGAAAGCCAAAGAAGCATTTCCGCAAATGGAAATGCGTGAAGCTTATACCTCACGTATCGTAATGCGCCGCCTCAAAGCTCGTGGCATTGAAAAACCTAATCCGCTGGAAGCGCTGCTGAAACTTCTCGGAGATGGCTATACACACGTCATTGTGCAAAGCACCAATATCATAGAAGGCGTTGAAATGGAATCATTGAGGCGTGATGTTGCTTCAGTAGCCCGTTTTTTTAAAGAGATCCGGGTAGGTAACCCGCTGCTCTATTCGGTAGAAGATGCTGAGGCAGTAGTAGATATCCTCGGTGCAGGCAAACCGGAAAAAGGAAGTGTAGTACTTGTGGGTCATGGAACCTACACTCCCAGTACCGCCACTTATGCAATGATCGACTACATGCTGAAAGCCAAAGGATTAAAAAACTTTCATGTAGGCACTATCGAGGGTTATCCTACTTTCGACACCATGCTTCAGCAACTCAAAGATAACAAAACGAAACAGGTTACGCTGGTTCCGTTCATGTTTGTGGCAGGTGATCACGCCAATAACGATATAGCCGTCGACTGGAAAGAAGCCCTTGAAAAAGAAGGTTTGAAAGTAGATGTACGTATGCAGGGGTTGGGCGAAATACCCGCCATCCAACAACTGTTTATCGATCATGCCCAATTTATGCTAAAGCATAAAATGGTGGATATAATGAAGAAAAAAGCCAAATATGCAAAAGACAAAGACGAATGAAAAGAATCATATTAGCTGCATTGGGGAGTGCTCTATTACTTCCCTCACAGGCACAACAGAAAAATAAAGAATATACTAACTTCAACGATTCTGTATTTTCAATCAACGAAGTAGTAGTGGCAACCAACTACAGACGCAAGACCGATGCTTTGAAACTGGATGTTCCGGCAAAGTTCATTCCTATTTCAACCAACTCCATTACTTCCGGAATGCTTGAGAAACGAAACATCCGGGATATACAGGAAGCCTCCCGTTTCCTTCCCGGTGTGCGCTTTCGTACCTCTTACGGAGCGTTTACCCAATTCTCAATCCGTGGATTCGATAATTCTGTAATCATGGTAGACGGGGTACGTGACGAACGCTCGTCTATTGACAACTCTTATCCGTTCATGGACTTATCGGCTGTGGAAAGCATCGAACTGTTAAAAGGTCCGGCTTCAGTACTCTACGGACAATCCGCTGTGGGTGGTGTCCTTAATATTGTCCGCAAGGCTCCTGTAAGCAAGCAAAGTGTCTATGCCCGCCTGGCTTATGGCAGTTACTATAACAAGCAGGCCACAATGGCTTTGGGTGGTAAACTGATAGGACCATTGAACTACCGTGCCAGCGTCAATTGGCAGGATCAGGAGGGATGGAGAAGCAATGCTACCAAACGTCTCTCCGGCTATCTGGCCTTAGGAGGGCATTTGACAGAAAATGACGAATTGGATATCCGTATCGGAGCTAACCGCGATTTCTATCCGACAGAAATCGGTTTACCTCCCACAATGTCTTATGACATCCTCTCAGCCACAGACGGCAGCAAATATCTGAGTAAGGGGGATGCCCTGCCCGGACTGAACAAGAAAGCCCGCTACAACAGTGAATCGGACTTTATGTACAACCGTGGATTCAATGCTTCCGCCATGTATAAGCACACATTCAGCGAAGCTTTCAAATTGATGGAGAAATTGTCTTATACCTATGACGACATTGACTACTTCGGTACCGAATCACTGGACTACCTCACAAGCGACCGTCCCATCTATGATCATTATTACATGACCAAAGACAAACAGGGCAATGATACCAAAAAGTATATCTGCCTGGACTCCATCTACTACAGTTACCCGCTACGCTTTTCACATATCGCTAAAACTGTGAACAATCAATTGGAGGCAAGCGGAAAGTTCTATACGGGAGACGTTGCACACAACTATTTGGGCGGTTATTCTTTTGTATCCTTGATGCGTGACTCTTATATGGCCTATGGCAATGGAAGCACCGGAGCCACCGGTCCCGGAACCACAGGACATGGCTCGGTATACAACCCTCACAGCATTGGTTGGATGGAAGCTCCTTTCAGATTTGTTACTGCACAGAAAACATTTACCCACGGATTTTATCTGCAAGACTTGGTGGAATTCAGTGATAAACTGAAAATGATGCTGGCCGGACGTTACGATCTTTTTATGTATAAGACTGCTAACCTGAACACCAGTGACGGAGGACGCCATTATGATAAACCGGATGACGATGCTTATAATAAAATAACCAATGGTGCCTTCACCTTCCGTGCCGGATTGGTATATCTGCCTATTGAAAAACTATCTGTTTACGGTTCATACGGTACTTACTTCAAGCCTATCCGCGCATTTTATGACGCTAACACCATTTATATCGACAAGGATGGAAAAGAGTTCACTCCCGTAAATGGTAAAGAGGTATTCAAGCCGGAGAAAGGTTTCCAGGTAGAAGTGGGTGCACGATACGAGATCACACGTACATTGCAGACTAACGTAAGTTTGTTCTATATCAATAAGGATAATATCCGCCAGACTCTTGCCAACAAAGGCGATATTGCCAACGGCGTAGAACTGGACAAGAAAGTTGTAGGACAAGTAGGCAGAATGGATTCCAAAGGATTCGATATTGACATTACCTGGAGTCCCATCTACAACTTGTCGATGAGCGCCGGATACGGATATACCGATGCAAAAGTACGCGATTTAGCCGATAACCCTTATATGCCGACCACTTCAAGCAAAGGCAAACAATATGCCTACATTCCTAAAAACACATTCTATGCTTTTGGCGCTTACACCGTATCCAAAGGCGTGTTAAAGGGACTGGGAGTAAACTTTTCTACCAGTTTTCAGGACAAAGTATACCGCAACTCGGATAATACGAGCTCGTTCGATGCTTACTGGCTGACCGACCTCGGTTTCTCTTATACATTAAAGAGCAATGTGCGCCTGGGAGTCAACATCAATAATCTGTTCAATAAAGAATACTGTAATCAGGCACTTGGTAATCAGTTAATACCAAGCATGCCTCGTAACTTCATGCTTTCCGCATCTTATACTTTATAATGATGATCACGAAATTCATGTATACCATTCACAGGGTACTGGGCACACTGCTCAGTATCCTGTTTTTAGTTTGGTTCCTATCGGCTTTTGTCATGATGTACCACGGATTTCCACGTGCATCACAAGCTGAAAAATTAGAAAAGCTGGAGCCTCTGTCTCCTTCTCTGCCTTCTGTCAGTGAAATTACTTCTCGCCTGCCCGAAGGAGAAAAAGTTAAGGGAATCCGTTTAGATCGATACCTCGGACAAACCATATTCCATATCCGTACGGACAAAGGTGAACACAATCTTCCGGCCGACTCCGTTCAGGCACTTCCGGTTATAGACGGAAGCCGCATCCACCGGGTAGCCTCTCTATGGTGTAACGCACCGATAGACAGAATCGATACTTTGAACCGACTGGATCAATGGATACCCTTCGGCAGTCTGAAAAGAGAGTTTCCCATCTATAAATTTCACTTTGCCGACACAGAAAAGCACCAGCTATACATTGGTTCGCAAAGCGAAGAAGTCTTGCAGTTCACTACTCGTAACGAACGTTTCTGGGCATGGCTGGGAGCCATTCCTCATTGGGTTTATTTTACTTGGCTCCGCCAAGATGCCGCTTTATGGAGCATTACGGTAATCTGGTTATCCGGTACCGGATGCCTGATGACTATTGCCGGATTGTGGGTAGGTATTGATGTATGGCGTCGATCACGAAAGCAAAAAGGAAAATTCTCACCCTATCGTAAAAAGTGGTATCACTGGCATTATGTAACGGGAATTGTTTTTGGACTTTTTGTTCTGACATTCTGTTTCAGCGGTATGATGTCACTGGCGGAAGTGCCGGCATGGATCAGCAAACCGGTATTGGACAGGAACCCCACACGGGAAATAAAGAAGGGAGCACCCAAACCGGATCAGTATCTATTGGATTATCGGCAAATACTAACCGAATATCCGGACGTACGCCAGGTGGAATGGAGTAATTTCCGTTCAAAACCCTACTACATAGTAAAACGGAGTGAAGGAGATCTGTACATCGATGCCTCCGACTCTCTGCCCCATCCGTTGAATTTGGACAAAAAACAGGTTACTGACGCAGTAAGGACAATCCATGGGGACAGCATCCATCTGAAGGTCGAATTGATTGATAAATTCGAAACTTACTACCGCGACATGAGTAGGATGTATCGCGACCGCAGTTTATTACCGGTATGGAAAATCACAGTAGACGATCCCGACCACAGTTGTTATTACATTCATCCGGAAACAGCCACAGTCCGATACGTCAATAGCACTGCCCGTTGGAAATACTGGATGTATACCGCTTTGCACAGACTACGCATACAAGGACTGAACTCCTCTCCTACACTTCGTAAAAGTGTACTGTGGGTATTGCTGCTTGGCGGCACGGTTTGTTCATTAAGCGGAGTTGTACTCGGAGTGAGATATATCGAACGAAAATGCAGAAAGAAAACAAGAAGATAACATGAAAGTATTGACCTTATTTCGTCATAAAAGAACACTGTACATAGCCGGAAGCGTATTGCTTCTGGCTATTGCCTTTACTATCGGCTACCGCTATTGGATGGCCCCGACACGGATCCTGATTGTCAATCCGCTACCGGCACAAGCTGCCGACATAGTATTGAACAACGATAGCCGGAATATAGAAGTTACTTGCATACAAACCGAAAATTTGGAGTCCTTTAAGGGCTATGATGCCGTAGTTCTCTATGGACGCAGCCTCAACCTGAACGATCGACAAATGAAGGAGGCGGAACGTGCCGCATCGGCCGGTATTCCACTTTTCACGATTTCACTGCGTAACTTCAATACAATTATCAACAGGAATATCACCCCTGAGCAGGAAGCCATGCTTATGCAATATTTCGGGGATGCCTGCCGACAGAATTACCGGAACGGATTACGTTATCTCCGACACATTGCCACACCGACACGCTGGAACATTGAAACTTTTGATGCCCCTCTTCGCCTACCCAACAATCTATTTTATCATCAAGAATATGGAAAATACTTCGAGACTCAGAAAGCCCTTGAACAATACCTGCGTCAAAAAGGTATTTTCCATGAAAACGGACCTAAAATCGCTTTCATCTCCGGAGTCAGTTTTCCAATGGAAGGTAACAGAGCACATGTAGACACATTAATATCCAAAATGACACAAGCCGGATTTAATGTTTATCCCATAGCAGGAAAGGAAAAGCGGGAAGAGATGCTACGTTCTCTACATCCGGATGCATTGGTTTACCTTCCCATGGGAAGACTTGGAGATGATTCGCTGATTAACTGGCTGCATACCGAAAATATCCCCATTTTCAATCCTTTCCCCCTTATTCAGTCACGGGAAGAGTGGCTTGATCCGATGAAACCCGTCAGTGGCGGAACCCTTACAGCTCGTGTCCTCGTCCCCGAAATAGACGGAGGAATGACACCTTTGTTAATTGCTACACAGAATTTACACAAAAGCGGATATTATCTGCACGAACCGGAAATGGAAAGAGTGGATAACTTCATCAGCCATGTACACAAATATCTGGATTTACGTACTAAACCCAACTCGGATAAACGTATCGCCATCTGTTACTTCAAGACACCGGGCAAAGATGCATTATTGGCCAGTGGAATGGAAGTGATTCCGTCACTTTACAACTTTCTGAAAAGGCTACGCACCGAAGGTTATGATGTCAGCGGGCTTCCTGCTACTGTCGAGGAGTTCGGCAAACAAATCTACCGGGATGGAGCTGTAATGGGTTCATACGCTACCGGAGCTCAAGAAAAGTTTCTACAGACAGCCCATCCGGTTTGGCTGACTAAAACACAGTATGAAAAGTGGGTACATGAAGCAATCGAACCGGATAAATACAAAGAAGTTACTGAACGTTACGGAGATGCTCCGGGCCATTTACTGACCGGAACAAACCCTCAAGGAGAAGCACAATTAGCCATTGCCTGCCTCCGTTTCGGTAACATCCTGCTTTTCCCTCAGCCCCGTCCTGCATTGGGGGACGATGATTTCAAACTCGTTCATGGCATGCCGGTCGCACCGCCGCACAGTTATCTGGCACCTTACCTATATGTACAAAAAGGGTTTCAGGCAGACGCGTTAATTCATTTCGGCACGCATGGCAACCTTGAATATACTCCGGGGAAAAATGTAGCCCTTTCTCATAATGATTGGGCAGATGCTTTGGTAGGCGACTTACCTCACTTCTATTATTATACTACCGGTAACGTAGGTGAAGGTATCATTGCCAAACGTCGCACTCATGCTGTGCTTGTCACCCACTTGACTCCTCCCTACGTGGAAAGCGGAATGCGTCAACGATACACTTCTTTATTGGAAGACATTCACAAAATACTTTCCGAAGACACAGAGAAAAACCGGACTTTGGGAATCCGCATAAAAAAAGAGGTCATAAAGTTGGGGCTACATCGTGACCTCAAATTAGATTCTGTATCCAGTCGTCCTTATACCGCCGAAGAACTGGAACGTATTGATCTATTTGCCGAAGAGATAGCCAATGAAAAAACGATTGGAGCTTATTATACCCTCGGTGAAACCTATTCTGCGAGAGACCTGCTTACCACCACACTTGCAGTCAGTGCCGATCCTTTAGCCTATCAAATGGCGAAACGTGATCGCGATAAAGGTAAAATTACGACCGAACAGTTACAAGATTTTGGCTACATCACCCATCACTATTTACCCATAGCCAAACAACGGTTAATCCCCTTGTTACAAAATCCGCCTAAGGATACCACAGGGATCGCCCCCGAATTGCAAGAGGTACTCCGTTATCATGCGCTTTTAGTTTCATCCACCGGTAACGAATTGAACGCCATGCTACGCGGATTAAAAGGTGGCACAGTATTTCCGGCTCCCGGTGGAGATCCGGTACTCAATCCGAATGTCCTGCCGACGGGACGGAACATGTATAGTATCAATGTAGAAACAACTCCGGGCATATTGTCATGGGAAGAAGGCAAACGATTGGCAGAAGCCACACTGAAAGCCTATCGTGAGAATCACAACGGAGAGTATCCACGAAAAGTAAGCTACTCTTTTTGGGCCGGTGAATTTATCACGACCGAAGGGGCTACGCTGGCACAAGTATTCTGGATGTTAGGCGTAGAACCTGTACGCGACAAAATGGGACGTGTGGTCGATCTACGCTTAGTGCCTTCCTCAGAGTTAGGCCGGCCAAGAGTCAACGTCGTCGTACAAGTGTCGGGACAACTGCGTGACATAGCGGGTTCCCGACTGACTATGCTAACGGATGCCGTTCGCCTTGCTTCGGCCGCAGACGACAAAGCATACCCTAATTATGTCTCTTCCGGTACACGCTTGCAGGAAAAACTGCTGGTAGAAAAAGGAGTATCACCCAAAAGAGCACGTGAGATGTCAGTCATGCGTGTATTTGGTCCTGTCAACAGTGGATATAGTACCGGTATGATGGCATATACGGAAAAGAGTGACCGATGGGATCATGAATCGGAGTTAGTAGACGGATATCTGAACAATATGGGAGCCGCCTATGGTGATGAAGAGAACTGGGGAGGTATGCAAAAAGACCTTTTTGCTTCCGCCCTTTCCGAAACTGATGTAGTGATACAACCCCGGCAAAGTAATACCTGGGGACCACTTTCACTTGACCATGTATACGAATTTATGGGAGGTCTGTCGTTGACAGTGAAGACACTGACCGGTAAAGAACCGGATGCCTTAATGGCTGACTATCGCAATCGAAACAACAAACGGATGCAGAATATCAACGAAGCAATCGCTGTAGAGGCGAGAGCTACCGTGCTCAACCCAACTTTCGTGAAAGAACGGATGAAAGGAGGTGCCACCACCGCGCAAATGTTCGGTGAAATATTCCGTAATATCTTCGGATGGCATGCCACCCGTCCATCGGCAATGGATAAAGAGATCTTCAACGATCTCTATAAAATGTACATTGTAGATGAAAACCATTTGGGTATCCGGGACTATTTCCAAAGAATTAATCCGGCTTCTTATCAGGCAATAACCTCAGTCATGCTTGAAAGTGCCCGGAAAGGATACTGGAAAGCGAGCGACGAACAATTGAAAGTAACAGCCCGACTACATGCGCAAATCACCCGCGAAGCCGGTGCCGCCTGTACAGAATTTGTATGCGATAACCGAAAGCTTCAGCAATTTGTAGAAGGTCACTTGGACAACAATGATTCTGAAAGTTATCGTCTGGTTATGCAAGAAGTCCATCAGGCAGGAAACGAAAAAGGAAAAGATATCGTATTGAAAGAGGAGAAACTCACGAAAACGGAAAACCGGAAAAAGAATGTGGTAAATGGCATCCTTACCGGCGTTATTGTCCTTTTAGTATTCGGTGGAGTAATATACCTGCTGAAACGTAAAAAATAAGTTTATGGAACATATCATTCATTTACTAATCGGTTTCATCGTTTTAAGTTTCCTTCTCAAAACCGGTTTCTATCCGCGATGGGGAATCTGGTTGTCAGCACTTGTCTATACGGTTTTCCTTATTTGTATAGGTCCATGGGCTACGGAACAATCGCCAACAGAGATAAACTCTCTGCTGGCCTCTGCCCCACACATACTGACCCTTTCAGTATATGTCACGCTCGAAGCCTCAATAATGATCACTTTTTGCTTCAACTGTTTTGCAGACACCTCAAAACAGCGGACACTTTTCCAACGGACAGTTACATACATATTGAATTTTTATCCCGGACTGCTAATGGCGGGCATACTAACCTATCTGCTTATACAGTTGTTCTTCGCTTTTCCGGGAGTCAGCTTCGGACTGATCACCGGCATCTCTTCAGTTGCTGTTTTTATACTGATATCCGGACTGAGCCTACTCTTGAAAAACATAGTAGGAGAACGGAAATTACGACTTGAAATACTCTTCATCACCAATCTGTTTATCGTACTGCTTAGTGTCGTTAGCACAGGAAACAACTAAAGAAATAACAATTATAAATATGGAAACAATATCAAATGCGCTTTTCTGGATATCCAACGGGCTACTTGTCCCGGTGGTAGTTCTGTTGTTACTATTCTTTGCGCGTGCTGTACTGCTTGCAGGCGGCTTCTTCGGAGAATTTTATCGTAGGGTACATACTCAAAAATCTCTTGCCGAGCAGTTGGAAGAACTGACTCCCGACAATATCGAAGAAAAAGCGGATTCCCTTACCGGAGACAGAAGTACCCCCCTGCAACGCTGTGTATACAAGCTTTATACGCATCGGGACAATGCAGCTTATTGTGAGCGATTGCTTGCTAACTTTGAAGTAGATGCCGAACAAGAATTGGGACGTTCACGTACATTTGTCAAGCTGGGTCCCATGCTCGGACTAATGGGTACATTAATCCCAATGGGTCCCGCACTTGTAGGTCTGGCCACAGGAGACATTGCTTCAATGGCCTACAATATGCAAGTAGCATTTGCCACCACTGTAGTAGGTATGGTTATAGCTGCTATCGGAGTGGTCACCCTGCAAATCCGGCAACGTTGGTATGCCCGTGAAATAAACGACCTTGAATTTATCAGTAAAACCCTAATCCATGGCACGAAACAAACTTCTACACAACCAGAATGATACTGACCCGATGGGAACAGTAGCCAACTTATTCGATGTAGCCATGGTTTTTGCTGTGGCATTGATGGTAGCACTCGTCAGCCGATTCAATATGACCGAAATTTTCTCCAAAGAAGATTATACGATGGTAAAGAATCCCGGACAAGAGAACATGGAGATTATCACAAAAGAAGGTAAAGAGATTAAACGATATACTCCATCCGAACAGAAAGAATCATCCGGTAAACGAGGAAAGAAAGTAGGTGTAGCCTATGAACTCGAGAATGGAAAGATCATTTATGTCCCTGAATAAAGGGCAGAAAAAGGATTAATCCGTATCTTTGCCGTTCAAGCCGGTATAGGTATAGTTCAAGCCGGAAATGAATCCAAGAATTTCACTATAGATTATCATTATGAAACAATCCAAAATTATCGTAGCCGGCATTGGGCCGGGAAGCGAACAAGATATCACTCCTGCCGTGCTCGCCGCTGTACGCGAAGCAGATGTAGTGGTGGGATATAAATATTATTTCCGTTTTATACGTGATTTTGTCCGTCCGGACGCCGAGTGTATCGACACCGGGATGAAACGCGAACGTGCCCGCGCCGAACAGGCTTTCGAATATGCCGAACAAGGAAAGACCGTTTGTGTCATTAGCTCCGGAGATGCCGGTATCTATGGCATGACACCCTTGATTTACGAAATGAAACGCGAACGTCAGAGTAACGTAGAAATCATTGCCTTACCGGGAATCAGCGCTTTCCAGAAAGCGGCCTCACTACTTGGTGCACCGATCGGGCATGACTTCTGTGTCATCTCTCTATCAGACCTGATGACACCATGGGAACGTATCGAGCGCCGTATCCTCGCTGCAGCCCAGGCCGACTTTGTGACGGCTGTATACAATCCCAAGAGTGATGGGCGCTATTGGCAAATTTATCGTCTGCGCGAAATCTTTCTGCGCGAAGGACGCTCACCGGAAACCCCTGTAGGCTATGTTCGGCAGGCTGGTCGTGAAGAACAGGAAATACACATCACCACTCTCGCCGCATTCGATCCGGAAACTGTAGATATGTTTACGGTCGTTCTGATTGGTAACTCACAAACATATACATTTAACCAAAACATAATTACTCCACGGGGATACTATCGCGAAACACGCAGTGAGGCAACCGGTATCGGACAAGACATCATGATACGCAGTTTCCGCACCATTGAGACGGAATTGAAGAACCGTGATATTCCACTCGACCGGAAATGGGCCTTATTGCATGCTATCCATACGACAGCCGACTTCGAGATGGAACGTTTGCTTTACACTGATCCCAATGCTGTGGCCTCTCTCTATGACGCCATCCGCACAGGAAATCTGCGGACTATTGTAACAGATGTAACGATGGCAGCTTCCGGCATCCGTAAAGGTGCATTGCAGCGTCTGGGTGTAGAAGTGAAATGTTACTTAAACGATGAAAGAGTAGCCGAAATGGCAACTTCAAAGGGGATCACCCGTACACAAGCGGGCATCCGCCTGGCTGTGGAAGAACATCCCGATGCACTCTTTGTCTTTGGTAATGCCCCCACAGCACTGATGGAACTTTGTGATCTGATCCGGAAAGAGAAAGCGCAACCGGCAGGTATCGTAGCCGCTCCCGTAGGGTTTGTCCATGTAGAAGAGTCAAAACACATGACAAAGCCCTTCACCCACATCCCCAAACTGATTGTGGAAGGACGCAAGGGCGGAAGTAATCTGGCTGCCACCCTGGTAAATGCCATTCTTTGCTATCCCGATGCGGAACAACTCAGACCCGGAAGAGACGTATAGCAGACGACCGGTATACAGACGTTTTATTTATTAGAATCGTTCATTATATAAAAAGAATGAAGACCTCAGAAACAACCCGACCTACTCTTTCTTCTCTCCCTGTCGGGAAGAGAGCGGAAGAGGGTACACCCCATAACCTTTTCACCGTTATAGGTCTCGACGACAGTCCTTCGCCTTACCTTTCACCTTCCGTCAAGGCATTGATAGACCAAGGATGTGTCTTTTCAGGAGGAACGCGCCATCACGACATTGTTGCCCCACTGCTCCCTGCCGGAGCAAAGTGGATCGACATCACCGTTCCTCTCGACCAGGTATTCGCCCGTTATGCAGGACATCCCCATATCATTGTCTTTGCTTCGGGTGACCCTATCTTTTTCGGCTTTGCCAACACGATCCACCGACGTCTGCCCGATGCGGAGATTCGGCTCTATCCCTCTTTTAACTCTTTGCAAACGCTGGCACACCGATTAGTGATGCCCTACGATGATATGCGCACCATCTCCCTTACCGGACGCCCATGGCATGGATTTGATCGTGCATTGATAGAACGTACTCCCAAGATGGGAATCCTCACCGATCGCGAACATACGCCTGCTACCATTGCAAGCCGGATGCTGGACTATGGTTACAACGATTATACCATGTACATAGGTGAACATCTGGGACATCCGGCAAAAGAACTGATTCGCCGGATGACGCTTGAAGAGGCAGCCGCAGAAACATTTGAATATCCCAATTGCCTGATTTTAACTACAGGTGACGGACTGCAATCTGTAAACGGAGGAATACTCTCCCCTCGCTTCTTCGGCATCCCCGACGAAGCATTCGAACTGCTTGACGGACGTGCCCGGATGATCACCAAAGCCCCTATCCGCCTGCTCACCTTGAGTGCCTTGGAACTAAATCGACGGACTTCTTTCTGGGATATCGGCTTCTGCACCGGCTCCGTCTCTATCGAAGCCCGATTACAATTTCCCCATCTGCATGTCACATCTTTTGAGATCCGCCCCGAAGGCAAGCGACTGATGGAAATCAACAGCCGGCGTTTCGGTACTCCGGGCATTACCACCGTCATCGGTGACTTTCTTGAAACAGATACCGCCATTTATCCCTGTCCCGATGCAGTTTTTATCGGCGGACATGGCGGACGGCTGAAAGAAATCATATCCCGGGTCCGGCATAAGCTTCTTCCCGGAGCACGCATCGTTTTCAACTCCGTATCCGAAGAAAGTAAAACGCATTTCATCGAAGCCGCCAACGAATCCGGACTTTGTTTTCTCGGCGGAACAAGAGTCGCAATAAATGAATATAATCCAATAGAGATCCTGGTGGCTTCAGCTCCGGACTCTCCTTATCTATAAAAATATATGAAAACAGCCATTATTGTCATATCAGAAGCCGGCATAGCACTGGCCAAGACACTGGAACAGGAACTTCCCGAATCAGAGATCTTTTCTACCGGCACAGACACAGATTGCCACTCTATTTCCAATCTTCAGGAGGCCGTTCCTGAGATATTCCATAAATTCGATGCTATTATCTTCATCGGAGCTATGGGAATTTGTATCCGTGCCATTGCTCCCCATATTGAAGACAAGCATAAAGATCCCGCCGTTGTCTGTGTAGACAGCACAGGACGTTATGCTGTCTCTGTCCTGTCCGGACATATTGGTGGAGCCAACGGACTGACCCGGTATGTGGCAAGCATTCTGGGAGCCGAACCTGTGATTACCACCCGGAGTGACCGTACCGGTCTTTGGGCCCTCGATACTCTTGGCAAAAAATACGGTTGGCAAACAGTCCCGGCCGAATCATCGGATATGAATCATCTGATCACACTCTTTGTAGATTGCAAACCAACAGCTCTATTACTCGACATTCGCGACGAAGGCACAACACAGTTGGAACACACCTTGCCTCCTCACGTCGATGTATTCTACAAATTTGAGGATATGGATCTCCGGAAATATGACTTGCTCCTGCTTGTCACTCCATTCATTTACAACACCTCTGACACTCCGGCACTCTACTACGTCCCACCGGTATTGCATATGGGAGTCGGACTGGCCCGCGATGCCCATCCGGTGGATACCGTCATTACCCATCTGATGGATGTTGTGGTGCAAGCCAACATGATCCCTCTTGCCATACGTACCGTATCTTCCATTGAAGAAAAAAAAGACGAACCGGTGCTCAAACTACTTGCAGAGGCTTATCAGACCCGGCTTTACACCGCCAGTCAACTCAGCAAAATAGAGGTGCCCACTCCAAGTGAAGTGGTCAACAAGCACATGGGTACTCCCAGTGTATCCGAAGCCTCTGCCCTACTCTCTTCCGGAGGCGGTCCCTTACTCCTGCCCAAACAAAAAGGCGCTAACTTTACTGTAGCCATCGCCATGGACGCCGCCTCCGTACGTCAGGGGCACATCGAAATTGTCGGAGCCGGTCCCGGCGATCCGGAGCTGATCTCCGTACGCGGACGTCGCTTTCTCGAAGAAGCCGACCTGATACTTTATGCCGGCAGTCTCGTCCCCCGCGAACTGACAGAATGTGCCAAAGCCGGTGCTACCATACGCAGTTCGGCTTCCATGACTCTCGAAGAGCAATTTGCCTTGATGAAAGAGTTTTATGACCGTGGACAGTTGGTAGTCCGTCTGCATACAGGCGACCCTTGTATCTATGGTGCCATCCAGGAGCAAATGAATTTCTTCGACCAATATGGTATGCATTACCACATCACTCCGGGGATCTCTTCATTTCAGGCTGCCGCCGCTGCTCTCCAATCCCAATTCACCATTCCGGAGAGGGTACAGACCATCATCCTCACTCGCGGTGAAGGTCGTACACCGATGCCCGAGAAAGAGAAACTCAGCCTGCTGGCACGTTCGCAAAGCACCATGTGCATCTTCCTCAGCGCAGGCGTAGTCGATCAGGTTCAGCGAGAGCTCCTCGAGCACTATCCGCCCACTACACCTGTAGCTGCCTGTTATCATCTGACCTGGAAAGACGAACGCATCTTTCGCGGACAATTGCAGGATTTAGCTAAGATCGTAAACGAAAACCATCTGACTCTGACTACCATGATTGTCGTAGGCGATGCCATCGATAATCGGGAAGGACTGTCACGACTATATTCTCACCAATTTAAACACTTATTCCGTAAATAATCATGATACTTATATTTGGAGGAACCACTGAAGGACGGGCTGCCGTCAATGTAATCGAAGAAGCCGGGAAACCTTATTATTACTCAACCAAAGGTGACGAACAGGATATCTACCTGCATCATGGCATACGCATGAGCGGCGCCATGACCCGGAGAACCCTGAAAGCTTTCTGTCGCCAAAACGACATTCGCCTTTTGATAGATGCCGCCCACCCCTTTGCCGAAAAGCTGCATGATACAGTAACCGATGTTGCGCATGATCTCGGCATTCCCTGCATTCGATACGAACGCATTTACGACCGCTCTTACCTCAACCCGATTTTCGAAGACAACTGCGACCCTGATGATTTGCCTTTTAAATTTGAATATGACAATCGGGATCTGTTGCGCGAGTTGAAGAAAGAAAAAGAGGGTCACAGATTTCTTTTCCTGACAGGCGTCCAGTCCATCGCCCGATTCAAATCTTTATGGACCAAGAAGAAGTATGAATGTTACTTCCGTATTCTCGACCGTGACAGCTCCCGTGAAATAGCCCGTCAAGCAGGATTCCCGGAAGATCATCTGGTGTACTATCATCCCGAAACGGAGAATCTGCCCCAACTCCTGCAAGAACTGTCTCCCCAGGCAGTCGTCCTGAAAGAGAGTGGGAAGTCCGGAGGATTCACCGAAAAGAAAGACATGATCCTGGAATATGGGGCAACTCCTTACATCCTTCTCCATCCCGAATTAGAATATTACGATATAACAGTAGACGGAGTAAACAGTCTCCGCCGTACCCTTGAGAAAATGCTGCCCGATTACTTCCCATTGCGTAGCGGACTCACTACCGGGAGTTGTGCCGCAGCCGCTGCCATAGCTGCTTTTCGAAAACTGAAAAATCCCATACTCGAGGATTTTAACCGGAATATCCATACCGTCCTTCCCAGTGGCGAAACGATTGAAATTCCTTGCCAATCCGTATCCGGTACATTCTCCGACGAGAAAATTGAAGTCAGCGCTACCGTCATCAAAGATGGAGGAGACGACCCCGATGTGACCAGTGGGCTGCCGATTGTAACCACTTTAACCCTGAACCTCGCAGAAGCGAAACAGGCTAATAACGCACCTGTACAAACTCCGGAAACATGGGAGTTCGTCTTCCATGGTGGCCCGGGTGTAGGAACAGTTACCCTGCCGGGACTCGGGCTCGAAGTAGGTGGTCCGGCCATTAACGCCACTCCCAGGCAAATGATTATCGACAATCTGAGGAATTGCATCCGGTACTACTATCGATACCTGCCAAACGCTCCCATCCATGTCACCATCTCAGTTCCCGGAGGTGAAGAAGTCGCCGCACGTACTTTCAACCCCCGGCTGGGTGTCGTAGGCGGAATCTCCATCATCGGTACCAGCGGTATTGTGAAACCCTTTTCTTCCGAAGCTTTCGTCCGTTCCATTCGTAAGGAGATGGAAGTGGCACGTGCTACAGGTGCTTGCCGTATTGTCATCAATTCGGGAGCCAAAAGCGAAAAATATATTCGCAATCTCTATCCGGAACTTCCGCCGCAGGCTTTTGTACACTATGGCAATTTCATAGGCGAAACGATCGGAATTGCAGCCGAACTCGGCATCTCGCGGCTGACCTTGGGAGTGATGATGGGTAAAGCTGTGAAACTGGCGGAAGGGCACCTCGACACACACAGCAAGAAAGTCACCATGAACAAGGAGTTCCTCAAAGAAATTGCCCGACGGTGTGGATGTACCCCCTCCAGCATAGAGGCAATCGACCATATCATTCTGGCACGTGAACTTTGGAACATCCTTCCTGAAACCGAACTGCAGGCTTTCTGTTCCCTGTTGATCGAACAATGCCACCGCCACTGCGATGTGCTGCTCCCCAATGGAGAACTAACCATCCTTCTGATTACCGAAGAAGGAAAAATCATACAGTAAGTTCCTGTCTAAGTTAAATCGGTCATAAAAGATCGATTTAACTTAGACTGACAAACAACCAAGAGCATACCCTGTTTTGAGGTTAATCCACTGAATGTTAGCAATCTCTATTTTTCAATTTCTATTATGATCCTTCCCATTCAATAAAATTTAAACCGAATACAATAAAAAAGTAATATAATACAAGCAGTAATACAAGGTTTATTGCATTTATAGAATATAATTATCAAAACATGAAGTTTAATAGAAAGGAAAAAACTTTTATTATGAAGAAAACTTATTTATGGACGGCCATGCTTTGCACGGCAATAGCATTTTCGGCATGCAAATCCAATAAAGCCGGACAGGACACCGCAAGCGAAGCAAAGACTGAAGAAGCAGCTATACCGGGAAGTGATAAAGACGAACACGGTTGCGTCGGCTCTGCCGGATACGTATGGAGTGAAGTGAAGAAAGATTGTATTCGTCCCTTCGAAGCAGGACTGAAAATCAGCGAAACCCAAAAAGACAACGCTACTTACGCCACTTACATTGTATTTGCTGCCGACTCTGTGCAAGCAGAACTCTACACACCCGAGTCTGAAGGAAGTATCCTGCTCGAACGTGCGGACAACCAATGGAAAAACGATACGATCAGCGTCAGTTGCAAGAACGGTCAATGGAGCATTTCTAAACAGAAATAAAAAACACCTCGCCCCGAAAAAGCTGTCTCAAATTAGATAATCGCTAATTTACCGGCCGGTAACATCGTCATCTCAATTTTTCTTTGCAATGTAGAAGCCCGATCCGGGCGCATCCACTCTACGCAAAATAAGTCCATCCCGGTCAGACTAACCTCGACGGGCGAGGTTTACTGTTTGTATTTGCCCCGATGAATATTTCATCAGGACAAATACAAACTGTCTACAATCAGGATAATGCCGCAATCCCCGTTCCTATCAGATTGGCATTATCCATACTATTAATATGAACTTCGACATCTTCCAGTTCAAGCTCACGAAGAAGTTCCTGCAATTTCTCCATTACAAGGATATTATAGTTTTTATCTTTCCGACTTTCACTCCAGAAAAGACTGCCCTCGGCAATCAGACAAACCCGATGGATATCTCGATTATACGATTTCAGCAATGCGATTAATCCGGCAAGAGAGGCAGCGACGAGCTGGGCCGATCTGTTATAGATCCAATGGGCTACCTGAACATAGATATCTTTGTGTATATCAGGATAATTCATAATAGCAGTCAGTTTCCTTGCATCAAATTTCTCTTCAAATTCTTCCAAAGGGAAAGCTGCTTTCAGGATATCTCCCAGATACATGCCGGATACCGCTTTCTCAAAACGCTGTTTACCCAAACTGTCAGAAGTTGCGTCAACAGTATCGTCCACCGCAGTCAGGAAGGGAGGATAAAAGTTTCCCGATTCCAGATTGACCGGAATCAAGCCTTGTACGTGACATTCCGGGTCCAACTTCGTTATCTTGTCAGACGGAATAAAAGTTGCCATATTTGTACCTGTTCCTACAATCAGGCCAATATAAGCATCATAGCTTTTGTCGGTAAGCCCGGCAAATAAACTGGCAATCGTGTCATTCAGCACTTTAACTCCTGTAAATCTGATTTTATTTTTTTCATTCAGGTAGTCGAGTAAAGGTTTCCCAACAAACTGTCCCACCATTTCCCGAATGTCTACCCCCTTGGTCCAACGAAGCAATCTTGCATCGCCTCCCGGTATCGATTCGGTCGGATAAGAAAAACAATAACCGATAGGCATTTCCTCTTCACGCTTTATTTCAACAATCAGGTCGGCCAACTCTTTGAACAACTCTTCACGGGTATAACCGGGCGACTTCATAATCGACATATCCTTCTTCCAACCATTATTGGGATAGATGATTGGCTTTTCGGTTGAGAAATCGACAATTGCCACTCTATAGTTGGTACCTCCCAGGTCCAGAACCAAAGCCTTGCCTTTAACATCGGTCGCCTTAGGTAAAATAAAGGTAGGAATACATTGTATTTCAGCATTATTCTTATTTAATCCCTCTTCCACTTTCTCCCGGAATGCGTGTGCGATTCCTTTCAGTTGTTCATTGTCCAGTTTGAAAATATTCTTCTCCATGATATTAATTTTATGTATGGATTATCTTATATCTGTAAATAACAACTGAAGATGAATTTTGCTCAAAAGACAATTTGTTTTAATGCTTTCATCACAGAGTAGCACAGAGTGGACCCTACAAGATCGACTCTGTGTTACTGTGTGGTAATCAGTCTCCGTTCCTATTCCTGTACACAACGAGTGGTGTGCGCATCATAATCCTGTTATCCAGCAACCGCGATTATATTATCGGATATCCGGTGAACCTCAAATAAGTGCGGTTCTCCGTTGCGTCATACTTCAGCAACATTCCTCCATCTGACAGCGCAGTGGCTGGAATACTGCTATTATAACCGGCCAGCACCTTTAGATCTGCTTCTGCGGGTATACGCCAGCCTGCCGGACAAGGATCGTGTACCGTTTTCGACCCGTCGAGAGCATATTCAGCACACTGAAAGGATTGAACATCCCCTCCCAGTTGCGATAGTTGAAGTGATAACCGTCATATCGGCGGGTAAACTTTTCCATCGTTTCCTCGTACGTCTGTCCGTTCGCACAGGGTAGTATAAGCCGGATGAAGGCTGATGTCCTGCAACTGGTTCAAATTACTGAAGTAACCCTCTGTATGGAGTTTCTCAAAATTTTGTATTCCAATCGGAAGTTTACGAGAGATCATAGAATCTACATTCATATCCACTTTATTTTTAGATCATCGCTATTATGCACAAAGATCGAAATTGTTTTCCGTTATTCCAGTATGTCAAAGATCGGAATTGATTCTTCTGTCAGTCCTTTTCCTGTATGCAACGCAAAGGAATCGCTTCGCGTTCATGACCGGACAGAACAATATCAGCTTTTGTTGATGCAGTACTTGTTATTCTGAAATAACTCACACTCTCTCCTTTGTCAGAATTAGCCAATTTGTTTCCACACCAGATTAAAGCCGCGGTTCCAATGTAGTAAAATTGAGTATTCAAGTAGTAATACCCCGTGAATCTAACATATGTTGTCTTTTGTTTATTTTTATCATATGCAAGCACCATTCCTCCATCTTTACCCAGAGTGTTTGAATTTTGCACATTTGCACCCTGTCCTTCCCCTTTCACTGCCTGATCCGCATTACTAAACAATGAAAGATAATTTTCTATCTGTGCTACACGCCATCCTGCAGGACACGGATCATGAACCGTTTTGGGACTGTTCCAGGCATTTATATATGCATTGTCCCGATCAGTTATCCATTTATGCACATCCTTCTGCTTATATATGTTCAACGGATTCTGATAAGCTGTACGATAAGTTGCCGTAGCGTCTACTCCCGGATCGAAAGGTAAAAACTTCACTCCATCCGGCCTATATAAACTCATAATTCCCACTATCGGTTCCTCTATCGGAGAAGGAAGCGTAACCTCTGTTATAGGTCTGTTCGAATAACTGCTCGGATACGGGTCTTTTCTCCCCCACTGATAATGAAAACCATGTGTTTTAAACTTCTCTACATCCGAAGGAGGAACTCCTGTATATCCTGCCATAGCCCCCAGATTACGGTCCATCATCGGCCGTTGATCCGGATGGTTGCCATACGTAAACTTCAGTTTTCTTTTAGTCAACGGTTCCTGCACATCCACATTACCCGTAGCGTCCGGATGATAGTCCGTCACCCACACATGCCAGCTCCACAGTATGTTATCACTACTATCATAAGCCGCAATCACACCGCTTCCGCCCGTCGTGCCCGGAGCCACCCGGCAATAAATGCGGCATTGCCCCTTATCGGTAACGGGATTCTGTCCCACTGCCTTTCCGTCCGTACGCTTGATGTCTACAATGTTCGTATGGTCCTCAGCAGAGTTGACGATACCCATCACCGGTTCGCCGATGTCCCCGTCCTCTTTCGTCTGCCAGAGAAGTTTCACCTTAACGATGCCTCCCCCTTGGCACCAACCCTTCAAGGTTTCATTCGTTTTCTCTGTTCCGTCACTCTGATAAGCCAACGGGTCGAAGCAGAAACCTCCACCGGGAGCCACCATAAAGCAATTGGCCGTCGGAACCGGATTGTCATTGTTCTCCGAAGCGGGCACGGGATCGATGTAGGTCACACGTTTGTCATTCGTCGGGATACCCGTATGGCTAAAACTCACCGCATAGCTGTACTCCGTATTATTGTTCAGGCTGAAATCCGAGGACGTTTTCCCGCCGATGTACACACGATAATCCAGTTTCTTTTTGGGATCCGTGGTATTCACGGCTACAAAGTTCAGAAAAGAGCTTCCCTTCGGCGCGTTCGCTTTCGTGCGTTGCAGATCGGAGTTTGCCGCAGGAGATTCGCCGCGTACATTGGCCGGGATCCAGCAAGAATAAGAATTGCCTTTACTCATATCGATCTCTACTGTATGAAACTGGTCCAGAATAGAGGGATAAGTGCCATTCGAGTCTGCTGTGGGAACCAGTGTATAGTTCAACGGGACGCTCTGCAACAGGACTTGTTTCAGTTCATAACCGCTCACGTTGTAATTCCAGCTCACCGTCAGTCGTGCAGCCAGGCGCTTCAGCAACAGGCGGGTATCATAACTGCCCTCCGGACTCTGAATGACAGCCTTACCGTCAGTTCCCGTCACCACGTTTACATGCTCCAGATGGAGCACATAAGGCATGGCGTCGATAGCGTTTGCTGTCGAAGGATCGATCTGATTGATTATCGAAGCATCTATATCCATACTCTTTACCCCCTTTGTACTTTCTGTATCTTCCAGATTCTTACCAACTAAAGTTTTTACCGCATCCTTGTTTCCACGTGCCACCACCAGCAATTGACAGTCATTCATCACGTTCAGCGTCACATCCAGGTGGGTGCCGAGTTCTACAGTGCCATAACTGTTACCAGCCTTATAATTCCCGTTTCTATCGTATTGGAGTATCTCCAGATTATACAGCTTAGTGGGAACGGCCGGGACGCCACGGGTAACCGGCTTCCGTAACCGTTTTACATCAAAAGCGGCGGCACGTGTTTCAACGGCGAGCCATTGAGATTCTTCATTCTTTGAATCATCGGCAAAGCCGAAACACAGGGATACCTCCACGGGCTTTGTGTCCGCATCGACCGGCACGACATCCGCCCGCTCTTCACAAGCCGCCATGCCCAATAGGCAGACAAGCACCGGTAGCTTCCACAGATTTTTAGAAGTATGTTTCATATTGGTATGTTTGTTTTAAGTTCACCACAGATTACACGGATTTTCACTGATTAATTATTTATATTCCGATTAATTATTTATATTTCACTGATAATCAAGTTCAATCGAATCAAAGATTCGGTGTTGATCTGTGAAAATCGGTGTAATCTGTGGTGAATCAAGTTCATTTCTGTCTTTTATTTGAAAACTACATTGTTCACCGGAAGCACCTCCACAGCATCAAACATCACTACGTTGCCGTCCGTGATCGTCACACGCACATCGGCGCTGTTGGCGCCACTGATATTGACGGTGAGGTTATAAAGGTAATCTCTGCGGATGTTGTAGTCAGTCATCAGGTTGCCGCCCAAATGCAGGAGATAGTTCACGCCGATAGGCGCCGATGCTCCTGCATACTTATATTCACCCGACAGCTTGATGTACGTACAATAGTCCAATTTTCCGTCCGGCCCTTTAGTCGGAATACTCTTTTCCATAAACGAGGCGGCTGTTCCCATTCCCCGTAAGTTTTCCGGCATATAGAATTCGAAAGAAGAAGACGGCCCCAAATTAGTAGTGATCTGAGTTCCGGTTGTGGATGTGATAGCCGTAGAACCATCCTTATCCGCAGGATACTTATCTTTAATACTTCCGCCTCCCCGCGTATAGAGCGCCATATTCGCGGGTACATTGTAGAGGGAGACGGACTTGACGACAAGACTACTCGGATTATCTTTGGCTGCCAGATCTCCCTTTTTATTCCAGGACAAGGAAATCGTGGCGTAAGCCCGCCGCAAGGGAACCACCAGCGGTATTACACCCGGTTTGGTAGGATCGGGCGTATATTCCAGCGGCCCCGATGTCAACAGGGACGGCTGGTTGGTATAACCGGAAAAGGCCACCGTTTTCGCCTTCAGTTCCGCTTCGGTTCCGGTGAAGTCTTTCAAGAACGACTCTTCCGCATTGGCAATGACATAGAAGCGACTATTCGTTTGGGTGAAAGTAGTTTCGCCGGTTGTAATCTCAATCGTCGGAGGAGGATTCTTCCCAGCCGGATCATCCGGAACCGTAAAAAAAGCTTTGTTCTTCAGCGTTGACGTTCCGCTCTCGGTGACGTATTGCAGCACCCAGATCCGGTTAACAGGGATCTGGTTAATCGTTCCGCGGGTATCCACCGTCAGCGCCGGAGGCAGTTTCAGAACTAATCGAAACTCCTCGGAAGTCTTTACGGATTCCTCGCTGCATCCCGCCAGCAAGCCGGAAACCGTCCATAGGCCGGAAACCGCCAGCAGGCAACCGAGTGCCCATTTGCCCGTCCATCGTCGTATGTATTGTCTTTTTGCCATTCTGTTTTGATCTGATTCTAAATATGATAATTGTATATGAATATGCCGGTTATTTTCCCATTTCATCCGAATCGAGCGTTACGGTCGATTCATATTCGCCTATCGCCAACGTCAAGTCAGCGGGGTCGAGTATGCCATAGAAAGTCAGTGTAAAGGCGAACATATAGGTCATACCCGGCAGCAACACCTTCTGGATCTCCGCCGGATAAGTATTGGTCGTTTTTCTACTTACACCGTTATCATTATAGCCTACCGTCAGGTTCACTTTAAAAGAAATCATAGCCGAACCGTCTACCGGAAGCACCACAACCGGTGTACTTTCTCGTGAAGTCTTTATATCATGGGATGCTGTATTATTCGTGAATCCGGTGAAGGACTGAGTAGTGGCAAACGTTTCATTCGCCACTGTCCCCCAAGCAGTACTGCCCAACGTGTAAGGCAACGACGCCCGGAGTCCTCCCATCTCGAAGGAGTTCACCACCAGACTGGTAGGAGTAACCGGCTGAAAGTCACCTGCCGCCACGCTCACTTTGATCTGTGCTCCCAAGCGTTTAAAGGGAGCCGGCAGCACTACGTCCATCATGTTTTCTCCCGTTTGGTTGGGTTGCACCACGATCCCTTTCAGGCTGGTGTACATAAAGTCTTTTCCGTTCGACACCTGAATCGTACCGTCCGTTTTCAGTTCGGGCACTTCCGTCGAAGAGTTGTACGATACCAGGTAAAGGTCGTACGTTCCGCGATACAGATAGAGTTCGCCCGTAGCCACTCCACCCTTTACCGTATATACTTTATGATCCAGCGGTTCCGTCGTCGTGGTAGACGCACCTGCGGGGAAAGCATAGATACAGAAAGTCTTTCCATCCTCCATATCCGTTGCCGCGTCGGCACGGGTCGAAGCCTCGTCCGCCTCCGCCCGGTAAAGAGAGAAGCGGAGAGATACCGGATCTCCCTCCTCCGTGCCGGGTTCCCCGGGAACCTGTTCCGAACATCCTGTCAGTCCCGGCGCTCCCAGCAAGCAAAGGCAACACCCTATCCAAAGTTTCAGTCTTTTATTCATCGTTTCTTGTTTTAGTTCACCACAGAGTACACAGAGTAACACGGAGTGGATCGTTTTCCACTAAATCCCGATACTCGTGTTCTGGTTCGCGTCGTTTTTCCAGTCCTCTATCTGTACCGAGCTCAGCTTACCTCCCATTTTGTCCACCGTAATCAGATAGACATAATGCTTTCCCGCCTCCCACTGCGCTGTCACCGATTGGGTTTCAAACGCATGCGCTTTCGCGGCAGCTTCTCCGTCCACACATACTTTGAGCCGGAACGAGAGCACCGTTTCTTCTTTCGCCATCGGCGCCACGAGGCAGGTCACGTTCGGACCTTTCTGGTTTTCTTTCAGCTTCAACTCCACGCCACTCACCTGCGCCAGTGTCAGTGTCGAAATATCCGACAGACTGTTCAGCAATCCGCTTTTCAGGTTCATCGTCCCGATGCCTGTCCGCAGACGGTTGGTTCCGCTCAGCACATCCACCTGTATCAGCTTTAGCGCTTCGGTGGCCGAAGCCGACTTCACGATACGGAAACTGACTTTGGCCAACGCATGCTTCATCTTGAAGCTGACGGTTCTCGAGGAAAGTGTTGCCGTGACGGGGGCTTTCCCCGTATCCGTACCCACACCGTAGAGATAATCGGCCTGCCCGGTAGCGAGAAAATCAGTCAATGACGACGGAAGGTTCACCGCCGTCGTATGTTCACCGTCACCGGACGCTTGGATGGCTGCGGGAGGATAATAGGCGTATAGCAAGGCATCACCCGAAGTGCTGTTCATGATCGTCTGCTTGTCCGGAGTCCAGACTCCTTCTTTCAAGGAGAATTTCATCAGTGGATTGTCTCCATACGCCTTGTGTGCGGTATTGGTGGCATACACGTCCACCTCGGTGATAGCGGTTGCTTCCGCACGGGTGATGCTCTCCTCTCCCTCCACTTCGATCCGCTGCAATTCCAGCGCGCCTTCATCGGCGGCGAATCCGTCGTCCGAGGCGCATGAAGCCGTCAGGCATATCCCCGCTCCGAGGGCAAGCGCCATGTAGAGGCGATTCGCCGGCTTCTTCATTCGATTGTATTTTTGTAGGTTCATATATGTTTTCGTATCCGTTTTCGTATCTGTTTTTCATTAAGTGGCGTTTCCCGCGTCTGTCTCCATTGTCTCTACGAATCGTTCTACGGTGATACCGTTCAGGATCAATTCATTGGTGGACGTAAAGTTATACTGGTAGTTGTATCCGGCTTTCAAGGTATGGGCCGCCTTCTCGGTGTAGCTCTTCTCCGTTTCACCGCTGTCGCCGGCCTTCACCTTGATCACAAACGTTCGGGAGCCGGGCTTGACGATGGCTACATACGTATGTTGCTGAGCGGAAGTTCCCGCTGCCGAAGCGCCATAGGCGTTGATCGTCTCCGATGTAGAGACATCGGTGGCAATCCCCGTACCCTCCAGGCTTGCCGTGCCGGGAAGCTTTGAATCATTTCCATACTTCACCACCAAGGTCACCTTCGCCGCTTCCGGAGCGAACGAGAACGTAGCTTTATTGCCATCGAGTACTCCTGTAGCCGTCAGCTTGTTGCTTTTCCAGAAATTGGTGGCTGTGCTCTGATCGGTTAGAATCCGGGTAAACGCCGTAGGATACGAAGCCGTAAACGTTTCACTACCGGTGGTGGTGGTAAGCGCTGTTTGTCCGCTTATGGGTTGCCAGGTGCCGGTTGTGCCGGTGACCATCCGTTGGTAGTCGGCAGTTTTCGTGCCGTCCGTAATCCGGATGGTATCATTCGCTACAAATTCTCTTTTATCATAATCATCGGCATGCGAGTCTGCCGCCGCACGGGTAGCAGGACTCCCCACCTCCGCCGATACTTCCAACGGACGGGGCAAAGCATCCTCTTGCGAGCAGGCGGCCAGCAGAACCGGGAAGAACAGGCAGAGAGCCGCCCCGGATACCGATAGGATTCTATTCTTTTTCTTTTTCATGGGGTTACATCAAACTAATATTACATCAACTAATATTACATCAAACTAAGTTACATCAACTTAAGGTTCCTGTATGCGAATCCCCGCTTTGCCACTCTTTGATCTCCTGACCGGTGGGAACCAGCACATCATTTTTCAGGGTGAGCGTATAGGTGTAGTGGCTGTTCGCCGCCCTTGCGCAAGTGAGGGTGACGTCATAGACCACTCCGTTAGCATCCGTCACCGATACCTGTATCGACTGTTGGGAAGTAAGCGGGGCGATAATGCCATGCCAGGTATATTTCGCATCGCCTGTACCGCCGGGGTGATACAGGTAGACGGTTTCATCCTTGCTTGCTCCTCCGGAGTAAAGCCCCTTCCCGGTTACGGTCATACTCGTAAAATCCTTGGACAGTGTGTTCTTTCCCGAAAACTTCAGGGTCAGCTTCACGCCTTTGTGCACAAAGGCGTTTTCGCCTGTAAAGGAGAGTGTTCCGTCACGGCCGATCGTCACCTTCTCAGGGGTCTCCAGCAGATTGCTCAGGCGGTAGTCCTCACCTCCCGCCTTTCGCTGGTCGGCACGGATACCCGAGTATTCGATAGGGTAACTCGCCTGGTAGGTGGCTCCGGACTCAACGAGCAGCTCCGTACCCGTACCCGTCACCGAAGGTTTCCACTCGCCCGTACTGCTGCCGGAAGAAGCGGCGTTCAATATATAGTCCACCGGAGTGGATGACGAGCCGTTCCGCGAGCGGATGATACGGATTTTGTCACCTGCGGCAAAGGTGCTGCGGTCGTAACCGTTGTCGGCTGCCACGGCACGGGTCCCGGCTGCCACGGCCGCCCGGGTCTCAGACTCCCGGCCTTCACCGGAAGCGCAGATCGCGGCGGACACCGTAAGCGGAGTCCCTTCGGGCAACGAAGGGGTCAGCGCATTGTCCGAACAGCCTGCGGTAAGCAGCAGGCAGCCTAAAACCGTTTGGTATAATCTATCTGTTTTCATACTGAATCATTCATTCTGAATCATTTGTCATTCTGAATCATTTGTTTCATTGCCAGCCGGGATCTACGTCACTGCTCCCCCCGGAAACTTCCGTCCACCCTTTTATATCGACAGGTTGCAGGCTGATTCCCCGTTGGCCGAGCGTCAAGGTATAGACGTAGCGGTATCCTTTCTGCCATGCCGGGTTGAAGGCATCGGTCGAGAGGGTAAGATCCCGTTCGGTAGCGTCCGAGCTTTGTTCACCCAGTGTCAGCGTCAACGTCACCTGCGTGCCCGAAGCTGCCCCAGCCTTCGGAGCCACCAGCCCGTAGGCCACTGTAACGGGGCCCGAGGTGCCGACCTGTTGCGGACGGGCCGATGGGGTAAAAGAGATTTCACCCACCGCAGCCAGTCCGGACAAAGCGCCATCCGTCAGGGACATCGTGCCGGCCGATCCGGATCCGGAAGCAGTCGTACAGTAGAAAGGAGTAGCGCTGCCCGCTGCCGTAAGCTTAATCTTCTTTACATAATCGTATGTCGGATCCGGGGTGCGGTCGTTCGCGTTCTGAATGCGGAACACGACTTGCGACAAGGCGTGTTGCAGATAGAGGGTCGGCGAAGCAGACAGGCTGTTAGCGGTAACCGCCGTAGCCGAACCTACGGTAGCGCTGCCGGAACCGTAAAGATAATCGGTGGTAGAGCAGTCGTAGGTATTTCCTCCGTCGAAGGTTTGCCCGGCAGGCACGCTAACGGGGAGAGCAGGCAAGACAGTACTGCTGCCACCGCTGCCGCTACCACTGTTGCCTCCGCTACCACTGCCGCCATCGCTCTTCAAGGCTGTCGCAGCGGGTGCCCAGGCATAGACCGTTGCTTTTGCAAGGCTGACGTAGGTAGAAGGAGTGCTCGTCCAATTGATACCGGAAGCCGCTTTCGTGAAGGTCGCTCCCCCGGCGTTGCTGCCCGGATAGAGACTGCCGTCCGCAGCGGCGAGGTAGATGCCAATGGTGCTGATCCGGTCTGCACCCGTACCAACATCGTTGATCATGCTACGGGTGGAGGCGAGCGTGGCACCGGCATGAACACCGGGCTGCAAGAGGACGGCATCGCCGTCGGTGAGAACGGAGTTCTCACCGGAACAGGCTATGCAAAACAGGGATGCGGTCCCAAGGAGCAAAAGAATGAATACGTTCTTCATCTATTATCTTGTTGAGTTTTTCTTCTATCACTTTATATCCAGGTCCGTGCTTGACGTAACCGTTGTCCATTGTGTCACGGTCACACTCGAAATAACGAGTTCGGAACCACTGAGCTTGACGGTGTACAGGTAATTCTTTCCGGCCTCCCATTTACTGTCGCTACCAGGCAGGGCGACTTTATAATCCTGAGCATCAATCGTCAGCGTAGCTTCCACGGTCGACTTATCGGCCGTGCTTTCAGGCAGGACGAGGATACTGGCTTTCTTGGCGTTATTTTTGGCGGTGGTTCTGGCCTGATCCGTGTCAGCCGCTGCTTTGGACAACGTATAGTTTGCTATATCACGTGTATAGGTCACTGCGACCGGAGAGCTACCTGCAGTGATCGTACCATCCTTAATTTTCATTGTAGGGTTGGTACCCCCATTATTTAGTACATTTTTAGTATCTCCACTTTTATTGGCTAATACCAGTTTGGTGAATGCACCGGTATTTTTATAGGTATGATCCGCATATACCCGGAAGCTGACCATCGCAAGGGCGTGCTTCATGGTGAGCGTCACCTTTCCGGTTTTATTCGTATCACCGTTTTTATAGCTGGCTTTCACCGCAGTACTCTGATCGGCATACATATAGTCCACCTCTCCGGAGGCTGCGAGAATCTTATCTTTTGTACTGGTTTGACCGTCCGAATTGTCAGTGGATTGAAAGTCGATCTTGGCGTTAGCACTTCTGGTAGACCCCGGAAATACAGAGATATTGATCGTGGAATTATCAGTGTATTCGCCACTCGAATCAGTGGCCTTCAGCGCAGTACCGCTACTCTGAAATTCACCACTACTACCCGGTTGATACGCCGGATAATGCGCATAGATCGTAGCCTCTTCCGCCGAAAGATAGATTTTATCGGTCGCGCTGCCCCATGCCGAAGAGCTGTAAGTGTACAACCCATAGTTATTCGTTGTCTTATTCGTCGTTGTGCTGTTGGCATACACCGCGATGCTTCCTAATGCATTCCCTACAGCCGATGCATCCGAGCCGGCATCTATCGCGCCGCGTGTCAACACCACCTGTGGCGACACCTGCAATTCCGCCACCCCGGTATCCTGTCCTTCGGGCAAAATGCTTTCACCGCATCCGACAGCCAACAGCAATGCCGGAAGAGCCATAAGCCAATGATATTTCGTTTGGTTAATCATCATGTTCGTCTTATTTTTGTTTAATTCATGTATCTAATCCGCATCCAGAGTGCCGTCAACAGTCACCGGAGCCCACGCCTGCACCGTTACCGAAGTGATTCCCAGTTCATGGTCGCCGATGTTCAGCGTCACTACGTGTGACATGCCCGCCTGCAACGGATTTTTCCCGCTTGCGTTGGAATCACCGAACGTAAGCGACACATTATCGAATGTACCTATTGATGTTTCTACTTTCAGCGTATACGTGTTGCTTCCGCCTCCATTGCCGTTGTTTCCGCCGGCTTCCAACGGAGGGAGTAAAAGTTGCCCCACAGATACCGGAGTCTGGCCGGTCACTTCCGTTCCTTGCCCGGCTCCGTTGGTTCCGTTCTGCGTAAGATCCACCGTCAGTCCCTGGGGATGTTCGGTTGTGGTGGAGAATGTCACCTCTCCCGTAGCCAGCTTCAACGAGGCAAGCGGTTTCGCCTCCTTCACCGTGATACTCTTCACCCATACCGACACCCCGTTTTGAAGCGTCTTCTTCGCTTGAAAAGAGAGTTGCGTCAATTGATGGTCGAACACCAGTGAAGGAAAGTGCCCGTCCGCCCAGCGGTTTCCCTGTATCTGAGAAGCGTAAAGCAGATCGGTCTGCCCTGTGAGCACAAAGGAAACCGTACCGGCATAAGTGCCCGTTCCACTGCCCGAAGCGGCCTTATCCGGCTCGGCGTAGGGGGCGTAGCTTACCAGATGGAGCCAAGCTCCCCAACGGGGATAAATGGGCGCTGCCTTACCGGCATTGCCCCAACCGACTTCACCGTTGGTCCCGACAGTTCCTTTCCAGACACCCTCTTCGGCGGCAACCACCGGAGTGGTGTAGTCTCCCCCGGTTCGGGAAAATACCATGGCGGCCTCAAACTCCGCCTTAGGCTTGCTGCCTGCCGAGACCGCCGCCCTCGACGATACATCGCCCTCCAGGGCGGAAAGCTCCACCGGAACCTCCTCCTCACCCATCAGCGAGGAACGGTCCGCATCGGAGCAACCTGCCAGGAAAGCTCCCGGCAGGCAGAAAAAGACAAAAAGCGAAATATGGCGTTTCATGATCATGGCAGACATTTTATGTGAATCAGTTCAGATCGGCATGGCCGGCATCACCCGCTACCCAGTCGGTTACAGTGGCGGTTACGGTCATCTTCGTAGCATCCTCCGGAGTCAGAGGCTCGGTCACGTTCAGGGTGATCAGGTGTGACTTACCGGCCTCGGTAGACAGGTCTGTTGTATTATCCTGCTTTTTGATTGTCACATTACTGAAAGTGATATCAGTGCCTCCCACAGAGATCACCGCATCGATCACGACTTGGCCCGAAGCCTGGATCATCAACGGATTACCTACCCGCACGGCATCTGCACCCAGCGCCACACTGGAAATACCACCCACATTCATCACAGCGGCATCCGTCCACTTGCTCACACCGGCCTTACCCGAAGCCGGAGCTACGTTGACCTCTGCAGGCACCTGTGCGTCCTGCACGCTGATTTTCTTTAAGCTGACGGTCTGTCCGCTCCATTCGCCACCACTTGCCTGAGTGGTGAGCTTCATCTCAAAGTTGAGCTGGGTGGTCAGGTGCTTGAACGTAAGTTCAGGTTTCTGTTGACTACTGCTGCTACCGGCCTCCGCCGCGTCGGCGAGCATCACGTCCTGCTCCCCGTCTGTTTGGGGAATCGTCACCGTTGTACCGCTAACCGTTCCCGCAGGAGCCACAGCCGCCAGCCAAGACTTCGTGCTGGCAGTCGTATGGTAATAAAGAATCGGGTTGAGTGACACCGTGGCCTTAGAACCCGCCTTGAAAGAGGCGGTGGAAACCGTGGCACGGGTTTTCAGTTTGTTCTGTCCGTTTTCTTCCTTCACTTCATTGGCAAGCACCGGAGAAAACTGAGTCCAATCAGCAGCCTGCTCACCGTCAGCCACCAGCACCGTAGCCGTCACATCACTGCCTACGCCCACCGCCGCGCGGGTCTTCACCATGCCCTGCACGCTTTGCGACACTTGGATAGGAGTCGCGTTCACCGGATTCTCGGGCAAAAGGTCATTGTCATTGCTTGAGCAGCTTGCCAGCAAAAGGGCCATAGCCGCCACACTTAGTTTCGTTTTCATTGTTTTCTAAAAGTTTTATAGTTAATAAATATGTCTATTGTCAGTAAAAACGTTTATTGTTCTGTTTCGGCAGACCGATTGTCCACCAGTTCCCCACTGCCGGAGTCACCCTCCTGCCACCGTCCGACCGTAGCGACAGCTACAATCTCCACCGGATCGGGAATGACGGGATCGGGAAGTTCCACCCGGACGGTATAAGCCGTTCCGCCTTCCCCCTCCCCGCCTTCGAACCGTACGGGAAGGGCACGGTATTCGCGGTCGTGTGTCCGGTCATCGTCTACCGAAAGCACCAGGTCGATGGTCAGCGTAGCGGAAGGCTGCACCAGCACATAGCCCGGCAGCGTCAGCTTGTTGCCGTCAAACGGAAGGCCCTCCGCCTCTTCGCCCGCTTCATAAACGGGCACGCTCACCGTGCGCTCACCCGGCAAGAGCGACTCTTCGGCCAGGGAGAGGGTCACCTCGTCCGTCAGTCCGTTCAGATGGAGCGACCGCACACGGAGCGCCCCGGTATCTTCGGCCTCTACCGTGAGTGTAAAGATCAGTTGCGTCAGCAAGTGCCGATACAGGAGCGATTGGCTGTCGGACTCCCCGAAAGGAGCGGAAAGCGATCCGTTCTGTTCGCCCGTCAGCATCAGGTCTTCTTCTCCCGTCAGGCGGTAAGTCAGCCGCCCGTCAGCCGTCAGCGGTGCCGGAGGATAGTATCCCCGCAGATAGAGCGCCGAGCCGTCCGACGGATAGTAGCGTTCGGGCATCAGGCGGATCTCGTTGTCCGTGGCAATGCCGTCCCAGCTCCCGTCGTACTGTCCCGTACGTACACCGTAAGCGACACACACCGGGGTATCGCCGAAAACGTCCACCGTCGCACGGGTACGGATACCCGTAAAGAGACGGATGGGAACCGGCTCCGGTTCCGGACGCGGTTCGAGCGAGCGCTCCGTACACGAGAAGAGAAGCTGGGAAAGAAAGGCAGCTTTCAGTATGTATTTCAGTTTGAGTATCATATTCCCATTGTATTTCTAAAACCTATATCCCAGCCCCAGGTTGATCCCCGTCAGGCCCCAACGGACGAAGGAGGCCGGATGGTGATAGTATGCATGGGGAGGTTCGTTATCATAAGCCTTGGCGGACGAATGGAGGTATCCCCCGCGCACTCCCGCCTCGATGCCCCAATGACGGGACAGGGGGACATACACGCCTGCGGAGAGTCCCGCATGCCGGTAACGTCCGGTGCGGCTTCTGCCTGTGGCGTCCGTATCGCCTGCGGGCGAGGGACGGTAATCGAAATCGCCCGACTGACCGTAGACACCCAGATAGAACCAACGGTAACGCCCGTCACCTTTCAGCCACAAACGGGGTTCGAGGCTGTAGCCGGAGACGCCCCAGAAACGGTGATCGCGCCCGCCTTTCCAGTCTGAATACGCCGCAGAGGCCATCACAGACCAACGGCGGGCAAAGTGAAGCTCCAGCGCCAGGTTGGGCCTGAAAGCTCCCAGGCGGCCTTCCGCCGTCAGCCCCGACCAGTCGGCAAGGTTCGTCTTCAGGGAGAAGACCATCCGATGCGGGTTTTCTGCTCCCGACCCCGCAACCGTACCGGGATGACCGGCCGGACCGACCGGTACAAAAAGAATGGGGGGCGGGCACGGGCGGTTGTCCGGAGCAGATGGGACCGCAGGAGGCAAAAGCGGATATCGGGAGGCATACATGCCATAGTTGCGGCGGGCGGCGGATAAAGTATCCGCACCCGCAGGCTCGCGCAGGCAGACAATCACCACGTCGCGCTCTTCGCCGGGATAGCATACGGCATGGTTGTGAGTCACGAAATACTCCTCTTTCATGCCCTTGCGGGTGATCAGTTCGGACTTCACACGGCTGCTACGCACATAGGCCAGCCAAAGATTGTCGTGTACGCTCCCGCCCGAAGTGCAATGACCGTCTACATAGATACGCATCTTCCCGTCGGCGATAGGGCCACGGAAAGAAGAGACGGCGGCAAACAGGCGTTTCAGCTCGTGATTGTTGCCTTGATAGTCGGCATACAGAACGTCACGCCCCTGTACAAAACGGAACGTGTGCAACGAATCGCAGTCCGAAACCGCACGTGTGCCGACACCCCGACCGCAGACCGGTGCGGAGAGCAAAAGGATATATCCGAGCAGCAGTAAAATTCTGTTCATGGCGGCAATCTCTAAAAAACGGTTTACAAACAAAGTTCTGTCAAATGGATTTCGCTGAATATGCTGCGCATCATCTGGTTGACAACCCCCATACGGGAGGCCACCGACCCATAACGGCCATAGACACGCTGCTCGTCTACATCCGGAGAAACCGGACACACCCCCTCGTGCAGGATCAGCAACAAGGACAGCAGGTCGATGGAGCCCAAAGGCTTGCACAGTTCATAAGAAACGGGACTATCGGGAGATTCCGGGCATATACAGCGAATCAGCCCTCCACGCTCCAACAGGGGAAGGAGGACAGAAACATTCCGGAAAGCGCAATCGGAAGAAACAGGAGGAGAAGATATGCCGGCATCACGGTAATAGATGTAACGAAGCACCCTGACAGCCTCCTGGGTTAAAATTGTAAGCATAACTTTTTGTTTTGTTTGTGAAGACCGTTACTTTGTAGGTAACGGCATTTAACAAATATCTGAAACAGACAGCGTTCTAAACCGAATAATTAGATTTAAACAATAAAAGGCATCCGATGATGGCAATAAAATGTTCATCCACGTTAAATTACACCAACGCGGACAACCCTTCTTATTGCTTTTTTAAGAGAAAATAGGGAAAACTAATGCTAAGCATGCATCTTTTT
>ERZ773164.175-NODE-175-length-74136-cov-4.848382_pt1 | contig 74136 bp, 71 predicted proteins | sample MGYA00511917_ERZ773164 | MGnify/ENA primary metagenome ERZ773164 (study PRJEB29015, sample SAMEA2737847) | human gut metagenome | biome: human gut; feature: human-associated habitat; material: faeces | place: China | collected 2012 ...
CATTAGAAGAATTGTTGAATACAACGATAGAAGTTGCAAAAGAAGAAAATGATTCAGAAAATGACTGGTTGGTACAATAAAGTATATAGTTGCGTAAATTAATCCATGCTACTTACGACGGCTGGCTGTGATTTGCTTTGATTTCGGGAGCTCCTCGAATTGACCCCCATATTTGCTTCTTGTTTTTAATATCAAGTAACTATCTAATTCAAAAGGACTATGCATCACGCACTGTCCTTTTCTTATTAGAACTTTAAACACCCGAATATCTTACCAATTTGGTTTTCGTCATTACCTGTCTAGCCATGCTTCTACCTTCTCTTTAAAGAAGAAAGTATAGAGGAATGCTCCTATCCAGCTTGTAAGGACTACCAGCAGGATTGCCATAAGTTTTTTTTCTTTCGGTATTCTCAGGCAACCTATTTCCCAGGCGCATCTTATAGTCAGAACTATTCCAACGACCCAAATAGCAAGAATATTCATACCTGTATAAATTAAATGAGAGATAGTAAATCGAGATATAAAGGTTTATATGACAGTCTTAATCAAGCTGCTTTTTTACTTCATCTTTAGCTTTGTTATAATCCTTTTTTATTTCTTTTTTTACCTTTTCCGTACCTTGTTGCACGTCTTTCTTGGTTTCTTTCCAGGCATCTTTAACTTTGTCGGCACCATCCTCTATTTTGTTAGAGGCCTTGTCTAATGCGTCATTTACGTTTTCTTTTGCATTTTCAATCTGCTGTTCTGTCCGGTTCTGTTCTTTTTTGTCCCGACAGGATGATGCGGACAGTGCAAATAAAATTGTCAGTGTGATAAACATTATCTTTTTCATATAGTTCTCTATTTTTGCTTGTTATACAATATGCTTTAGGATTTCCGGTGGAGAAACCAGTTCTCCACCGGGATGAAGATTTAGACTTCATACTGTCGGAAGATCAAGTTATTTCTTCTCCGATTTTTTGTTTGAAGCAGCAGGCTTACTTTCTTTAGCTTTGCTTTGGGTACACTTTTTGCCACCCTTTGCTTCCATCTGTTTTTTTTCGTTCTTTGTTGTCATAAAATTTAGTTTTTAAGTTAAACAATAGTAGAACTGGAAGTCTTATTTGTTTCCGTTCTTAGCATTTCCATATTCACACCAACGCATTTCTCCTTTAGGGATATGGGAGAGTATCTCGCTGCTCCGTTCCTTGGCTAGTTTTTCATCTGTCTGGCGTACTTCCTTTTCCGTACGTTTGGTGCCTTTAGGTTTACGTTGAAGTAGTCCGTCAGTACTTCTGACTTCCTCCAGTGGATTCTCAATATATTGCCATTCTTCTTTGAGCCTCGTACTTTTGCCTTCGTTCCATGGTCCGCGGGCTTCCTTTCCTTTGGAATCATTAAAATAAAGGTTACTGTATCGGGGGGATGTTTGGAATACTCCCGGAGGAAAGTTAGGCTGAATAGTTTCCAGAGCGGCCTCAAACTGTTGAAAATGGGTCACTTCGCGAGTCATAAGGAATGTGAGCGTTTCTTTTACAAGTGGGTCATCCGTAAGTGGGATAAGGTTTTCGTAACCTATCTTGGCACGTGCTTCACCCGCCATGTTGGAACGCAGGTCCACTGTCAGGTCAGCATTGGCCGATACATAGGTGGCACACCATGGGTTCCCGTTGCTGTCGGTCAGTACGGGACTACCGGGAGCTGTTACCAGAAACGCAGGATTGGTGAAGGCTTGGTGGATAAGATCCTCTTTGCCTGCTTTTCCTCCCATCATGGTACGCAGAGGAGTATCTTCCAATACATCCTTCATTTCTCCGTTTACTGGTCCGAGGAGCATCTGGATGGTTGCACCTACGATTTCAAGATGGCCGAACTCCTCAGTGGCAATATCCATGAGCATGTCATATTTGTCAGGGTAGGGGTTATGGCAACTGAATGCCTGTACAAAATACTGTAGAGCGGATTTCAACTCACCGTTGGCCCCTCCGAATGCCTCAAGCATCACACGAGCAAAACGAGGATCCGGCTGTGATACACGGGCATTGAACTGAAGATCTTTTACATGGTAAAACATAACAGATTCATTTTTAAGTTAATAATTCAGGTTAATTTTAGATGTACATCTGTATATTAAAGATAGGAATATCCTTGCCGGGCCGTATATACAGACCGGAAGAGGTTTATCCAATCAAGTCAAGAGGGTAAAGTTGTCGGTAGAGATATAAATGAGAAAGGATCGGAGAAAATGAATTTTATTCCTCCAGTTTGTCCAGTTCAGACATATATTTCTTTATATAATGACAATTTCCGTCGCATATCCTTTTCCGCACTCCCACGGAAAGGGAAGAGTCCATACATTTGTTTCCGAACAGACAGCTGCACCTGAGTCTATACGCTTCCAAGCTTTTATTCCTCTCATCCGTACGGCCCTCTGTATAGGCGGACAGGCATAGCGTGTACAATTCTTCATAACTCTTTTCCCGCAGGGATGCGGGAGTATATTGGCATTTATTGTTCCATTTCATATTCATTAATCATTAATTCAAGTGAAATGGATCGGGAAGCATTGAAAATACATCCCGTAATTTTAGTTGTTTGTTATAGTAGCCTATTTTTTGGCTTCTAAAGCAGCTGCATGGACTTTACTTTTCAGAGTGTCAGCCTTTTCGGCAACGTCAAAGGTCGCATCTGCAACCTTGTCGGCGGTTTTGGTACTTGCATCCAGTGCTTTGTCTCTCACGGTTTCTGCAAGGTTTTCAGCACGATCGGCAATCTTTGCCATGGCATTATGAATTTTCTTTTTTAGCATCTTGGCTTTTGCCGTACGTGAAAAACGTTGAGCAAGTGCTCCGATGGCCGAACCTATTGCCAGCCCAATCAAAAAGTTAGATTTACTAGTTTCCATAATCAAAAAGGGTTTAGGTTAATAAAAAATTAAATATCAGTTCTTCTGGGATGACGAAAGAAGGATATGATCCACAATAATAGAACTGCACCGATAACAGAGGTGAAAAGGCTACCCAGAAGGCCTGTGGTAGTAATTCCCAATAAGCCGAATACCCAGCCACCCAATACGCCACCTACAATACCTACGAGTAGGTTAATGAGAAGTCCGAAACCGCCTCCTCTCATAATCTTGCCGGCTATGAGTCCGGCAACGATTCCAATGATAATGTACCAAATAAAATACATAATATTAAGTTTTAGTTAAAATAATACTGTTGGAACAGATGGCTTGAGGAATCATATCAGACGGAAAACCATCGGTCCCGTTTTGAAAAAAAACATGTTGTGTAAGAAAATGGTTTGGGTGTAAAAAAAGGATTTAACAACAATTTTCATTTTAATAATAGGCTGGCTGGCTATATTAGTACTATTTATATGTTTATCCCATGTAGTGTTTTATTGCCAAGTAACTATGTCATGCAGTCAATATTTCAAACTTGTAATTGATAAAAGTTGTGGCCTAATATTTTGATAATAAATGATATAACTCCATATGTCGTTCTTTCTGATGGCCGTTGGCTGAAGATGTATAACAACCGAAGATGCCTTGATACTATGGTATTGAATTCTCTCAGAGTCGTTTATAAGTAAACATAATCCTTCTTTCATCGTTATAATCTACACATATAAGATTTATGATATGAAAGGATTATTGTTAATTGGAATTTTTATGTTTTGCCCCGTTTCCATCTTATGGGGACAGGATAGGATACAACAATACGCAGGGACAGCCATGCCGTATCCTGTTGTGAAAGACTCGTCTGGCTTTTTTCAGGATAGTATGGTTCCGTTTTATATTAATCATCTGGGGAGACATGGAGCGCGTTTTCCAACTTCAGGAAAGGCTTTGAATAGAGTGAAGGAGATTCTGGAATTGGCTCGACGAGAAAATAGGCTAACATCAGGAGGAGTAACCTTGCTTTCTACAATACAGAATCTATCGGAAACTTTTGACGGACAATGGGGGAAGTTATCAGTGGTGGGAGAGGAGGAACAACGGGGTATTGCCAGACGTATGATAGAACGCTATCCACAGTTATTCAGTGATTCTGTCAAAGTGCAGGCAATTGCAACATATGTTCCCCGTTGTATACATAGTATGGATGCATTTCTTGCTTGTATGGTAGAGTTTAATTCTTCTTTACACATACAACGCAATGAAGGGAAGCAATATAATGATATTCTTCGTTTCTTCGATTTAAACCAATCTTATGTTGATTATAAAGAAAATGGTGATTGGCGTCCTATATACGAGACTTTTGTGCGACGCAAGATTTCTCCTGCTTCTGTTATGGAAAACTTCTTTCTGGAATCAGGACAGGAAACAGATAAGGAGGCAGAGGAATTTGTCATGGCTTTATTCTCCATTGCTGCCATACTACCAGATACAGGTACTCCGATAAATTTGGATGGTCTTTTCACAATAGGTGAATGGGATAATTACTGGCAGACTCAGAATTTGCGACAATATATGAGTAAAAGTTCTTCGCCGGTTGGGCGAATGTTGCCTGTTGCAATTGCATGGCCTCTGCTATCAGAATTTATTCATTCAGCGGATGAAGTGATAAAGGGCAAGTCGGATACCAGGGCGAACTTTCGTTTTGCTCATGCAGAGACAGTTATTCCTTTTGTAGCATTAATGGGTATAGAAGGAACGGATGTTAAAGTTGTTGTTCTTGATTCTGTATCTAAATATTGGAAAGATTATGAGATTGCTCCGATGGCTGCTAATGTACAGTGGATTTTTTATCATGACAAGGCTCGAGAAATATGGGTGAAATTTCTTTTGAATGAAAAAGAAATGACACTTCCTGTTTCAACTTCCCGTTTTCCTTATTATCGATGGGAAACTGTCTGCATGTATTTAAAGAAACGGGTTGAAATGGCGAAAAAGGTACTTGAATCTTTTTCAGATGATTGTAAATAAGGTAGATATGGGTTGAGTATTGGTGTGGTATGATTGTGATAGAATTGAAAAAGTATCTGTATTATCCCGGCGGTATAGAAATCATTATATACCGTCGGGATTTTTTTTGTTACATTGGATTTATATTAGTGGGGTGATTTGAGGATAAAGTGTGCGTACTATTTTTTCTCTTTTGCCAAATCAGCCAATTCATCCTTCTCAACGTAAATCGTTCGTGTTGGGAATGCGAAATCAATGCCTGCTTTATTGAATGAGTCTAGAATCTCCATATTTACATTTGAAGTTACCATTAAAATATCTCCCTGTTTTTCTATAAAATATATGTACATGATGTTCAGTGCAGAGTCTGTGTATTCTGTAAAAACAGCTGTGGTATCTGATGGTTTGGAAGATACATTTTCTATTCTTTTAGGAATGGCTTTCAGTATATTTAAAGCTTCTTTCATTTTTTCAGATGTTGTGTTGTATGTCAATCCAAGTTTCAAGACGACTCGACGCATCGGTTCGGAAGAGATATTTATGATAGAAGCATCTGTAACTTTATAATTAGGGAAAGTGATGATACGTTTATTGTAGTCCATGATTTTTGTACTTCGAACTCCAACATCAATCACAGTACCTTCGATATTATCCACGCGAATCGTATCACCTATGTTGAAAGGCTTATCTGTCAATATAGTGAAAGCGCCGAACACATTTTTTACAGTGTCTTGGGCTGCTAAGGCAAATGCGATACCTCCAATACCCAGAGTACCTAATAATGCACCAATATTGACTCCAATATTACTTAAGGCCATTACAAGACCGATTATCCACACAATGACCAGTATTGTCCGTCTGATAATGGGCATCATTTTGTTGTTTTGTCCATCCGATTGTCGTCCCCAGTAGATTTGCAATAAACTACTGGATAATCGGGCAAATATCCATGTGATATCCAGAATAATCAGTATCTTGTAAGCATTATCTATTACTTTTACAAAACTATCCGGAGAAACAAGCCTGTGAATAGCTATCCAAATACCTAATAACATAATTGCAAACTTGACGGGCGATTCTAAAGAATAATAAATTATATCATCCAGCCGATTATTGGTACGGGTGATAAATGGATTGAGTACTTTTCTGCTGAAGAATGATATTAACTTCATCAAAACAATTGTTCCTAAAATAATAAGTATGGAAATACCCCAGTCTTCTAAAGTATTTCCCCAGATTTCTCTTTCTAACATAGCTGGAAATTTTTTAATTAAACATTTTATGGAATATCCTTGATTTTGGATTATGTAAAAACAAACGGATAAAGAAAAATTCCTATTCATAATCAAGTAAATTATGTATATGAAAAGAAATATTAAGATAATTTGCATTACTCCATTGGAGATGGTTAAAAACATTGGAGGCGTTTTTATAATGCTTAATGTGATGTTGTGTTATACTTTTTTCTTACTAAACTATAATTTACATTTATAGTGGGAACTATCTTATTATTTATTTTGTTAAGTTACTCATCAATTTTAAATTAAATAGTTATGGAAAATGGAGTAATGATGCAGTATTTTGAGTGGAATCTTCCGAATGACGGAAAGTTGTGGAAACAGTTGAGAGAGGATGCGTCGCATCTACATGAAATAGGTGTGACAGCGATCTGGATACCACCTGCATATAAAGCAGATGAACAGCAGGATGAAGGATATGCTACTTATGATTTGTATGATTTGGGTGAGTTTGAACAAAAAGGAACTGTGAGGACTAAATACGGAACGAAAGATGAATTGAAGGAGATGATTGATGAACTTCACAAAAATAAGATTGCTGTATATCTGGATGTCGTTTTGAATCATAAAGCAGGTGGTGATTTTACGGAAAAGTTTATGGTGGTGGAAGTAGATCCTGATCAAAGAAATAAAGCTTTGGGGAAACCTTATGAAATACAAGGATGGACCGGATATAGCTTTCATGGACGTAAAGATAAATATTCGGATTTTAAGTGGCATTATTATCATTTTTCCGGGACTGGATTTGATGATGCTCGAAAGCGAAGTGGTATATTTCAGATTCAAGGAGAAGGAAAAGCCTGGAGTGATGGTGTAGATGGAGAGAATGGCAATTACGATTTTCTTTTATGTAATGATATTGACCTAGATCACCCTGAGGTTGTCGCCGAACTGAATCGTTGGGGCAAATGGGTTTCAAATGAACTTGATCTTGATGGAATGCGTTTGGATGCAATTAAGCATATGAAAGATCAGTTCGTTGTACAGTTTCTGGATACGGTAAGAAGTGAGAGAGGTGATGACTTCTATGCTGTGGGAGAATATTGGAACGGTGACTTGGAAAGATTGGATAATTATCTGGAAGCAGTAGGGCATAAAGTTAACTTGTTTGATGTTCCGTTACATTATAATATGTTTCAGGCATCACAAGAAGGAAAAGATTATGATTTGCGGAATATTCTGAAGAATACTTTAGTGGAGCACCATTGTGAACTTGCTGTGACTTTTGTTGATAATCATGATTCGCAGCATGGAAGTTCTTTGGAATCACAGGTTGAAGATTGGTTCAAGCCATTGGCATATGGTCTTATTTTTATGATGAAGGATGGTTATCCATGTTTGTTCTATGGTGATTATTATGGGGTGAAAGGAGAGAAATCGCCACATACTAAAATTATAGATATTCTATTGAATGCAAGGAAAAAGTATGCGTATGGTGATCAAGTTGATTATTTCGACCATCCATCAACCGTAGGCTTTATTCGTACAGGAGATGGGGAACATGTTAATTCAGGCTTGGTATTTTTAATCTCGAATGATGAAGCGGGAAGTAAAACGATGTGTTTAGGGAAAGAACATGCAGGTGAAGTGTGGTGCGAAATTACCGGAAGTATTCCGGATGAAGTAACTTTGGATAAAGAAGGAAATGGAGAGTTCTCTGTGGATGCGCGTAATCTTGCTGTTTGGGTAAAAAAAGCATGAGATGACGGAACAATTCATAGGAAAGAAAAAGTTAAGCCTATCCTTATTAATCAAGATTGTAAAGGATACCGGACAAGGGTTTATTGATGATAGTGTCACTAGATTAAGCGGATCGTTAGCTTATGCGACACTATTTTCAATTATCCCCTTTCTTTCTCTTTTAGTTACTATTGGGGTAGCTTTGCATATGGATTTGGCTAATCAGTTGTATATTCAGTTGGAACCGATAGTGGGAGCGGAGGTAATTGGGGCACTTCGCTTAATTATAGAAAATGCAGAAAGAACGGACTCTTCCGCATCTGCAGCTATTGTTAGCCTGGGAATTTCTATATTTGGTGCTACTACCATTTTTGCAGAAATACAAAGTTCCTTAAATTCGATTTGGGGAATAAAGGCCGTGCCAAAGAAGAGTTGGCTGAAATATATTCAGAATCGGTTACTTTCATTCTCGATAATTTTAGTATTTGCTTTCGTGCTTCTGATAACATTTAGTATAACCAATATTATTGGAGACTTGAGCAATAAGTTTATGGCCAGCTATCCGGAAGTGGCAGGGTTTATTGTGAAAGTTGTGGGACAAGTATTAAACATAGGTGTTACAGTTATTATTTTTGTATTGATTTTTAAGGTTCTGCCTGATGCAAAAATAAAAAGTAAGGATGTTTTTATTGGAGCTGTAGTGACAACGCTATTATTGTTGGTAGGGCAATGGGGAATATCCTTTTACATCGGAATTGCGAATGTAGGAACTATCTATGGTGCAGCGGCATTCATGGTTGTTTTTATTACATGGATTTATTATTCTGCCATTATTGTCTACGCAGGTGCAGAGTTCACTAAAGCATGGGCTAATGAAATGGGAAGCAAAATTTTCCCGGATGAATATGCGGTAGCAACGAAAATGGTTGAAGTACGTGAGCCTTGACAAGTGGAGGCCCTTGTTTTGCATTCCGGTCAATAATAGTAATATTAGTACTGGGGGATATCATAAACGACTTAAAGAATATCATGTCATACAAAGTATACCCCCGTAAAAGTAATCATCTAAATAATACCGTGGTTAAGAATTTCTTTTTGGGGTAAAAGAGAAAGAGCCCAATGCAATATCGGACTCTTTCTCAAATGAGTAAACAATTTACTGTCAAACTTTTTGGGGTAGTTCATTAGAATCTGTACCCATATCCCAGCATGATAGCTACATTGTCATCCTTGGCAAACATAAACCTAGCCTCGGCATTCAGATAACTACGTTCGGAGATAGGTAGTGTAATACCCCCTCCCAGATTAAAGGCGAATTTGGTGGAGTTGCTTCGGTCTATTTCTATTTCTTTACCGTCTACTTCCATACTCTTTTTCCCATAGAAATTATTTTGCATGCCGATGCCTGCAAGAGGGTATACGGAAAATCCCTGACCGTCTTTCTTGAAATTGAATACATAATGGAAATTCACGCTCACATCCAATCCGGTAATCTTGTCTTTAGGAAAATAGAAAGTTACATCCGGAGCAATCCGGAGATTATTCGCTATCGCGTAACGTCCTTGTACTCCCAAACCGAACCTCTCATAGTTCGTTTGATAACCGATGTTGCCCATCAAAGAGCCTTCACCTTTAACTGTTTGGGCATTTATGCCCACAGATGCCAATGCAATCATGGCCAGCAAGAATAATTTTTTCATAATTAAGGCATTTAGTTAATAAAATATTTATTTAAAAGAAGAATGATCTCCTTTTAATGGAAATAACAAACGTTTGCTTACATTTGTTTGCTATATATTGTTACATATACAAAGATTTTTGATGTTAAGATACGAGCGCTTTTCTCAATTTTTTATAAAGCAAAAAATGATGTTAATTCCGTTTTTATGCCCCGAACCATTTTTTTTAATGCTGTGTTTTTAGTATATGGCAGGGATTAAAGTTGGTTACATTTGAATTGCCAGTTTGTAGAGAAAGGAGCAAGTGGTATATTACATTGTCGTAACTGACTGAACCTGCATTGTTACGAAAGGATAAAATATCAGGATTGTTTCATTATTAAAATCTACAGCCATGAAAAGTCTAAGTTTTGATTTGCGGATCAGGCTAATAGCCAGTTCTGTCATCGGGGCAATCGTTTATTTCTTTTCAAGTTCCCGCAGGTAGGTAAAGTGATAATAAAATAAAGGATCGCAGGATATGCCTTTATATTGGAAATAAGCGGATGATATATCTATCTATATATTTACATGTAAATTTCAGAACTGAGTGTGTTACTTTAAAAAATAGTTTATGTATTTTTTATGGTACATTATTATCGGGACTTATAACAGAAAGAAAATTGAACTTTAATTATTTTAATCGTTTAAAACCAACTTAATTATGGAAAATAGAAATTCTAGTTTATGGATCGGCCTGGGAATAGGTACGGTCATCGGTACTCTGGCTTATCGTTTCTCACGTACTTCAAAAGCCAAGAAATTGAAGGAAAAAGTATTTAACGCTTTTCATAAGATAACCGGTCAGACGGAAGACCTGTTAGATGAAGCTAAGGAAAAAGTGGCGGATACCGGAAAAGTTGTAGTGGATAAGGCAGCCGATAAAGTTCAAGATGGCGCTGATGCTGTAAAGGACGCATTGAAAGATGCGAAGAAAGATGTCAAACAAGGAGCTGAAAAGGCCAAGACAGAAATAAAGGAAGGGTATGAAGATGTAAAAAAAAGAAGCAAGTGAAAACTTAATTGATTTTTTTATATATCATTCTGTTAGTAGTAATATCTTATATAAAGAAGAATTATGATTGGATTTGTAATATGGATTATAGGATTGGTCTTAACTATCAAAGCTGCTCTAGAAATATGGTGTATTCATGCGCCGGCGGAAAGAAGGTTAATAGCCATTATCCTGGTAGTTTTGACCAGTTGGGTAGGATTGTTGTTCTATTACTTTTATGGTAAGCTTCGTATGGCACAGTGGCTGGGCACCGGTCTTGAAAGGTATTGATGGTCACATAGCTGTTTATGTTGAATAGATAGGAATATCCCAAAATAAAAATGTGTTGGTTGATAGAAGTGACCGATTTATTTTTGTTTTGGGATGTTTGTATAGGAGTATACAAAGGTAATGTCAAAAGTATATGAGACTTGTCATTATGATAATATTTTAGGTACGGATTACGCGGGGTAAATTAAAACCGTGAAATCCGTACCTAAAAGAATGCACAGAGAGAGGTATTTTCTTCTTGTCTGTCTTACCAATATTTTTCGATTCTATCATAGCCGAAAACGTGACTACGTTCATCTTTGATATCTTGCAGCTTATGACAAATTATTTGCGCTCCGATCATGCTGAAAGTGATTCCATTTCCGCCATATCCCAGATCGAAAAATATTCGTTCCTTGCCGGGCCAATTGCCGATGAAAGGTAGCCCGTCTTTGGTGCTACTGAAGGTACCGCACCATGCCATTTCTGTTTTGAAAGGGATATCGGGGAATAGTTTTCTGATTTTTCTCTCCAAGATACGGATTTTCTTTCTGAGTAGTGAGTCACGGTGTTCTGGATCGCTGAACTTTTCATCCTCACCACCTACAATAATACGGTTTCCGTCGGTGGTACGGATATAAAGATATGGATCGGCTGTTTCCCAAATCAGGTAATGTTCCGGCCAGAGATATTCGGGGGCTACCGGATGTGATATGAGTGCATAAGTAGAAGTCAAATCCATATTTTTTTGGGGAAGGAATTGTCCGGCCTCAAATCCGGTGGCTACGATTACATATCCGCACTTAATTTTATTTCCTTTGTCTGTTATCATGATACAGCCATCAGATGTTTCAGTGCACTTTTTTATGTTGGTATGGGTAAAGACCTTCAGACCGTTCTCCTTCATATGATAGGTGAGCAGTCCGGTTGCAGCTCTGTAGGCATCCATCTGTGCGGATGTTTCATTCACCAGGGCATTGCCGGGCACTTTCACCTTATATCGTTTTCTGATTTCTTGTTTTTTGAGCAGATTGACCGGCAATTCATGCTTTTGCCGTATTTCGTATTCTTGTTCCAGAAGTTTGTTGTCTGCCGAGCAGCTGGCATAAAAGACGCTGGACAATTGCTCAAATCCGGCATCGACACCTGTTTCCTTTAGTACTTTCTTTATATCAGAAATGGATTGCAGGCATGCATGATAGGCGGTTGCTGCATTTTCTTCGCTGATGATTTTTGCCATCCGGCAGAGAGGTACGTCTATTTCATATTGTAGTAAAGCGGTACTTGCAGCAGAGCTTCCGGTTGCGATGCTGCGTTTGTCAATCACGCAACATTCTATTCCGGCACGACACAATTCGTGTGCCATCAAAGCGCCTGTTATACCCGAACCTACGATGACGATATCTGTTGACAGATCATCCTCCAAAGGGTGGAAATAGTCCAATAGGGAATTTCTGACGATCCAATAGGGTAAACCTGAATGTAAGTCCATAATATATTTTGTTAATTCCCCCTTACTTTCTTCCTGTTGAGAAACAGGAGTGAAGTAAGGGGGGAGTGAGAAATGGGAAAGCCGTTTTATTGAAATTTGCTTTCCGTTTACGGTAGTAGATTATTTGCCTTCTTCGATAGTACAGATGCTGACACGGTTCCAGTCCGGTTCGGAGAACATATCACCGATTCCTTGTCCTTCGGCGGTAATGCGGGTGTCGTTAATCTTGTATTTTTTTACAAGTATAGACTTCACAGCTTGAGCACGTGCTTTTGCCAGTTTCTCATTGAAAGCGAGGTTACCTTCGGGAGAGGCATATCCTTTGATGACGACTTTAGCTTCGGGATGTTTTTTCATGTAAATGGCTACACGTTCCACATTAGGCAGTTGGGAAGCATCAACCACAGACTTTCCTTGTCTGAAGGTAATGATGGATTCTGGAATGCGGTTGGTTTTTACCACGGTTTCTATGTTGGCAGCTTGGGTTCTGCAATCTGCCAATTCCTTTTGTAAGTTGTTGGCCTGTTGTACGGCATTGCTCAGTTGCATGTCCTTGTCGTTCAGTTGCGACCGCAGGCGGTTGACTGCATCATTTAGCTCGCCTACTTCTACTGGGTCGTAAGGCTTCACTGTTGTGAAATGATGTGAGCCGTTGCTGCACATAAAATGGTAGGTCAGTCCGGCAGTCAGTTCAAAAGTGGCATTGTTGGCGTTGAAACGGCTTTTAGTTTTGCTGAAGTCTCCTTGCATATCATATACGATAGCTGGTTTGATACCGAGTGTCCATGCTTTTTCCTCGCCTAGGTTGAAGTTCAAGTTTAGACCAAGGCGTGTAGACCAGGAATTTGTATCACCGGGGCCATTCTGATAGTAATGTAGCCAGCCGATACCTGTCAGAGTCTCGATTTCAAAAATGCGTGGTTCGCCCATATAACCTCCAAAGAGATTCATCAGGTTGACTTTACCGAGTAAGCTCACTTCGGAAGCATCAAATGCAGTTTTGCTGGCTGAGGTATTTACATATCCCATACCTTGAATACCTAGACCGAATATAGGAGTAAGTTGTTTTCCGATTCCGAATCCGAAGGCCGGTCGGGCATTTTTTAAGAAGGAGCTGTGAGTCAAAGGGGTTACAGCACCAGCTTTCAGTTCAATAGACCAGTTATCACCAGGGCGTGTGCCTTCAAGGGCCGTACGGTCATTTTGCGCATGCATGGTAAGAATACTCATGCTTAGTGCTAAAACAAAGATAGATTTTTTCATAATTAAATAAATTAATAGTAATACAATAAATATGTCACACACGTTGTACTGTCTGTTGTGTAGTTATGACTGTGCATAATCTAATGAATTACTTTGTCATAACCTTTGTTTAAAAAACAGCCCGTTAAAAAGGATGGTTCGAAAAATAGAAATGGATTTAACATCTATTTAAGAAGTCGGAGGGTGCCAGAAACCTGTATTGGCAGTGAAAGTACATCATAGATATATAAGGTGCAAATTCTTGGATTTATATATAACGGTATCAAATACAACTTTATATATACATGCGTTTTTTAACACAAATGTCTGTTTAAATGACAAATATTTATCAAACAAATATTCTTTCAATACTGTTTTTTTATAGAGATACAAATCATAGTATTAATTAAAAACCTGACAATTATGAAAAAATTAAGTTTCGCAGAACTGAAGGGCAGAGTGTCCTGGGGCAGTGTTTTTGGCGGTGTCATGACTGTATTGGCAATATCCGTGTTGTTGTCTATTCTAAATTCAAGTATCGGATTGTTTATGTTTGATCCTTTGTCTGGACATCCGGCTTCAGGCATAGGTACTGCTGTAGGGATTGGTTCCGCCGTCATTCTGATTACTGGCATGGCTGCAGGTGGTTTTGTTGCTGGAAAACTGGCCGGTATGGATGGAATGATACATGGATTTTTAGTTTGGGCTACCACACTGATTGTTGCCGTCGTATTAGGTGTTTTTTTGGCAGCTGGTGCGGTAAAAATGACTGCAAATGCACTTGGGGCTGTTTCATCAGTTACGGGCAGTGTCTTGTCCGGAACAGGTAACGCTGTCGGAAGTGGTATTTCTGCATTGTCTGAAGAAGCGGAAGAAGTATTTGGAAAGATTCATTTCAATGCAACTCTGAAAGAAGAAAACATACCACAGAATATACGTGCTGCACTTGTCAAGAGCAATGTGAAAGAATTACACCCGGACTATCTCAAGAAGCAATTGGAGGAGGTAAAAGATGACTTAAGCAAATCCGTCAAGACAATTGTTGCTTCTCCTCAGGATACGGACGAGGCGGTTAATGATTTTTTGGAACGTTTGAAACAACGTGCGGAAAATCTTAGCCAAAATATAGACCGGAATGATTTGGCTAAGGCTATAGCTAACAATACTAATATGTCTAAGGCGGAAGCGGATAAGACAGTCGAACAGTATATGAATCTGATAGATAATGCACGTATAGAAGCAGGAAAACAGATGGACAACTTGGAAGCAAATTTGCAGAAAGCCGTACAAGAATGGAAAGAGATCAAACATAAAGCGCTGGTGGCTGCTGATAAAGTAACGGACGCAGCCGCGCGGTCTGCCCTGATTTCATTCTTCGCTATTTTGTTCGGGGCTGTATTGTGTTGCGCCACTGGTGCTTATGGTAGCAGAAAAACACAGGAAAGAGTCGATATCTGATAATTGGAAAGAATTAGGCAGAATATCTCTTATAGTCTTATCTGAATTATCCCTATGTGTCTTGGCTAGACTACTCCTTAAAAAAAATCCCGGTATGTCTTGTACATCGTTCCAGCCAGGAAAACCGGAAAGATTAGAACTGAGGAGGAATGAACTGGTCAAGGCACTGGGGGTAGGTTAGTGGGATTTTTATTATCCATCAATCTTCTGGCAAATTTATTAAATTTGCTTGGGCTTACATTGTAATATTTCTTAAGTACTTCACGGAAGTATTTTGCACCAATGGTACTTCATGGAGAGTACATGGAATTTCCGGTGTGTTGCGTTAAAGAAACGCCTTGATGAGTAAATACCGTTTTTTGAAATCACCACACTAACATCTTCCGTCTATAATCCATGGACAGCCAATATTGATGTTTTAATATATCCGACAAGAAAGAATGCTCAATCAATACCTTTATCATCTGATTTTCTTTTGCAAATGCATCTAATTCTCGTTTTACAACCCGCTCTGGAAGTCCAATACGGCAACCGAATTCTTCGAAATCGGTTCTACTCACTTGATACTTATCCAAAAGTTTCATGCCTTTGCGGAACGAATCTTTGTCAAGGGCAAAAATGCGGGGCTCTACTAAATGTAAGGAAATGTTTATCAAATTGTAAGCTGGCGAAAGACGATATTCCTCATTTCTATCAATCAGCGAAAAATTCTTTAGATGAGCATCGCCATTGGGAGTGATAAAGTCAAAATGGCGAGTAATGTAAGTTGCTTCATCATTCTTGAAAAAACAAAGCGCAAATATAAACTCTCCGTATCTATCACTATAGCAAATTGGGGTTGTACACCCGACAGAGAGATACGTCCCACATTACGAATAGCCTCTTTTGTCGTCCTCGTCATTTTATACTCCGAATTCTCCGGATATACTACTGTGTTTTCTTCCTTTTTTTGTGGGTAAATTTACGATATGGTGTATATGGGTAAATGATGATTCATTCCTGCAAGGTGTGTAGCCTGTTATACGAGAAAAATATAAGTATGAAAATGTCATAGTAAGTGTTCATTTGAGCTTTATAGAAGTTACCGCATCTTTTATCTTTGCAACGTTAACGTTAGCAAAGAGATTTTGAACATGATTTATTTAATTTAAAAAGAGGAAAAACTATGAGTATTTTGTACAAGAAGGTTTGGCGATTCCTGAATCCGCTGGACAAGAAGTCGATAAAGAAGGTATATCCGGTAATCACCTATAAGTATGGTGTGGCGATGGATCTGAAGCAGATTGCGAAAAAGATCAGCCGACTTTCCGGTGTGAGTGAAGGTGTGGTGAACTCTGTGTTGAAAGATTTCCGCACGGAGTTGAAAGAAGAACTGCTTCTGGGGCGGTCGGTAAACATTGACGGACTGGGATATTTTTATCTTGCCGCCCATAGCAAGGGCACAGAAACGGTGGAGGCGTTTACGGCGAATGATATCACAGGTTTGCGCGTTTGCTTTCGTGCCAATAAGGAAATCCGTATTACGGCTAGTGGAAGTACACGTTCCGAAGGACTTAGCCTCAAAGATGTGGACCGCATCAATGATGAACTTCCGACTGAAGAAGGCGGTTCGTCGTCAGGTGACGGAGGAATAGAAGAAAATCCACTGGGATAGGGTTTAAAGTCAAAGGCGTTGGAAATTAATAATTAAAGAATTAAAAATTAAACAAGTGTATTTATGAAGAAGTCTGTTTGGAAGAAAATCCTGAAAGTGGTGATGGCTATTGTTTCGGCCGCACTGGGAGCACTGGGAGGCGGTGCGATGAAATGATGACGAGGAGGTAAAGGCCGAGTTAAACTAAGAGAAAGGGGAGTGTCGGAATTCAGGCACTTCCCTTTACTTTTACGGGACTTTCCTTGCTACAGAGAAGCAGTGAGCCTCTTTTCTTTTGTAGATTACTAACTTGTATCTGGAAGCCTTATCTCTGTTAAAGTAGCGAAATTGTTACTCTTTTATTTGGCATAAAGTAACAAATATGTTACTTTTGTAGCGTCTAAAAGTTCTTTGAGATATGAAAACATCAGAACTGAAAAGGGTGCTAAGTGCAAACGGCTGTTATTTTGTCAGTCATGGAGGTAGGCACGACCAGTGGTTTTCACCTATAACAGGTAAAACCTTTGTAGTTCCACGACATGATAGCCAAGAAATACCCAAAGGCACAGAAAAAAGTATCAGGAAGAAAGCAGGGGTATAATCCCCCTGCACTTCCTTATATTCTGTATTCTAATATCAATAAGAACTTTTAGTTTTAACCCAAATAAAAAGCAAAGGATATGAAAGTAACGGCTATTGTAGAAAAAGGCAGTGACGGGCTTTATTCCATCTATTCAGAGCAGGAAATAAATAATCATAGCTTTGGTGGGTATGGCGAAAGCGTTGAAGCTGCAAAGGCTGATTTTATGCTAAGTATAGATGAGGCTAAAGAAATGGTAAAAGAAGAAACAGGCACATTACCAAATGAATTTACCGATTTACAGGTAACTTTCAAATTTGATATAGCCTCTTTCTTTAATTACTTTGATTGGATTAATGTTAGTAAGTTTGCCCAGTATGCAGGTATCAATGAAAGCAAAATGAGGCAATATAAAAGCGGTGTAGCCTTTGCGGGAGAAAGAACCACTAACAAAATATTAACAGCTATAAAGAAAATGGGGACTGAATTAAGTTCAGCCTCACTATAATCAAAGACTTTTAGACAAAGCTTTGCCCGTGTAGGATTATTCTTGCACGGGTTTTCTTTTGAAGGAAAATATTTAATACCTACACTCTTTAGATACCTGAGCAATTATACTAAAGTCCCCCTATGTAAATAATAAATAAAAATGCACGAGAAAAACCCCGTCACTTATTGTGTTTTCTCTCGAATAACTTTACCTTTGTTTCATTAACTCAAAACCGGTAAGTCATGAAATACAAATTATTAGTTCTTGATGTGGACGGAACCCTGCTCGATAGTGAAAAGAAAATCAGTAAGCGCACGCTGGCCGCCTTGTTGAAGGTGCAACAGATGGGCGTGCGTATCGTGTTGGCTTCCGGCAGACCGACGTATGGCCTGATGCCTATTGCCAAAACTCTGGAACTGGGCAATTACGGAGGCTTCATCCTCTCCTACAATGGCGGGCAAATTATCAATGCGCAAAGTGGCGAACTACTCTTTGAGCGTAGGATAAACCCCGAAATGCTGCCCTATCTTGAAAAGAAATCCCGTAAGAACGGGTTTGCTATTTTTACGTATCACGAAGATACCATTATCACCGACTCGCCTGAAAACGAGCACATACGCCGCGAAGCCGAGCTGAATGGCTTGAAGATAATTGCCGAAACCGAATTCTCGATAGCGGTGGACTTTGCCCCTTGCAAGTGCATGCTGGTAAGCGATGACGAAGAAGCCCTCGTGGGACTGGAAGACCACTGGCGCCGGAGGTTGAACGGAGCGCTGGATGTATTTCGTTCGGAACCTTATTTCCTAGAAGTGGTGCCCTGCTCCATTGATAAATCCAATACGCTGGGCGCCTTGCTTGAGAAGTTAGGTATCAACTCTGAAGAAGTCATCGCCATCGGCGACGGAGTTTGCGATGTCTCCATGATACAATCCGCCGGACTGGGTATCGCTATGGGAAACGCACAAGACTCGGTGAAGGTCTGTGCCGACCGCATCACCGCCTCCAACGATGAAGACGGCGTGGCCGAAGCCGTGGAGAAAGCGATACTTGCCGAAATCCGCCCCGCCGACGTGCCCCTGGAGCAACTCAACCAGCGTGCCCGCCATGCATTGATGGGAAATCTGGGCATACAATACACTTACGCCTCCGAAGATAGGGTAGAGGCCACCATGCCCGTGGACGAACGTACGCGCCAACCTTTCGGCATCCTGCACGGAGGTGCCAGCCTAGCATTGGCCGAAACCGTGGCCGGACTGGGTTCCATGATACTTTGCAAGCCGGACGAAATAGTGGTCGGCATGCAGGTCAGCGGAAACCATATCTCCTCCGCCCATGAGGGGGATACGGTAAGGGCTGTTGCAACTATCGTGCATAAAGGCCGCTCCTCGCATGTGTGGAATGTGGATGTGTTTACTTCCACGGCCAAGCTGGTGTCTTCGGTGCGTGTAGTCAATAGCATACTGAAAAAGGGATGATCGAAAATGAATTGGACAATGGGCCACAAGAACTACCCGTTGAATCCGTTAAGAAGAACAATACCCGGACCCTCGTAAAAAGAACACTTGCGATTGCCGGTTTAGCCTTGGTTGTATATTTTTTGTACTCCATTGTTCACCTGTTTGTTTCGCCCGACCGCAACATTCAGCAAATCTACCTGGTGCCCGAAGACGCGGCATTTATCATCCAGTCCTCGGCGCCCATCGACGATTGGGCAAAGTTCAGCGGAAGCGCAACCTGGCAATGCCTGAAGCGGGCGAAAGCCTTCGAGGACGTCACCCGGAATGTGGAAACGCTCGACACTGTGGTCCGAAGCAATAAAATGTTGTTATCGCTTGTGGGCAAACGGGATATGCTCATCTCGATCCATAAGGTCCGTGCCCGCGATTGGGATTTCCTGATTGTGCTGGACATGCAAAAGGCCTCCAAGATGGACTTGTTGAAGGATCAGCTTGAAACGGTGCTCACCATGGCGGGCAGTTCCGTAACCAACCGGATGCACAACGGGATTAACATCCTCGAAATGCGCGATCCGGATACACGCGATATTTTTTATTGCGCCTTCGTGGACAACCATTTCGTAGGTTCCTATACCTCCAAACTTGTAGAATCGGCCATCGACTCACGCAACAAGCCCAAAATCGGTCTCGATCATTCTTTTATCGAAGCCGAAAAACTGGTGTCCGGCAAAGGACTTGTCCGCGTTTTTATCAATTATGCACGCCTGCCCCAATTCCTGAATATTTATCTGGGAACCGGGAACGAGTACATCGATATGTTCAGCAATTCCATGGATTTTGCCGGACTCTATTTCAATACCGACCACAAACGGATGGAGGTGAAAGGATATACCTTGCGGAAAGACACCGTCGATCCGTACATCATGGCCTTGCTGAACTCGGGTAAGCACCGGATGAAAGCACACGAAATCCTGTCCAGCCGGACGGCACTCTATACCAACATCGGTTTCAGCAATCCGGTGACTTTTGTAAAGGAACTGGAGAATGCACTCGCGGTCCACGATCCGCAATGGTGCGAATCTTATAGGAGTTCCCGGAAGAAGATTGAAAGCCTGTTCGACATCTCTCTGGAAGAAAACTTCCTGAGCTGGATGTCGGGAGAATTTGCCATCACCCAATCCGAACCGGGGCTGTTGGGGCACGATCCGGAACTGATTCTGGCCATCGGCACCAAAAGCATCAAGGACGCCCGTAAGAATATGGAGTTTATAGAAAAAAAGCTCAGGCGGCGCACCCCGCTCCGGATAAAGACGGTTGATTATAAGGGATTTGAAATCAACTATGTGGAAATGAAAGGCTTCTTTCGTTTGTTCTTTGGAGGGCTGTTCGACAAGTTCGAAAAACCCTATTACACGTACGTGGACGATTATGTGGTGTTTAGCAACAAAGCCTCGTCTCTGCTCTCATTTATAGAAGATTACGATCAGAAGAACCTGTTGAAGGATAATCCGGGCTTTAAAAATGCCTTCTCGTACCTGAATTCGAGTTCTACCGTTTTCTTATATACGGATGTGCATAAGTTTTATTACCAGTTGAAGCCTATGATGAATGCCGTTACGTGGGGAGAGATACAATCGGACAAGGACATTGTCTACTCATTTCCCTATTGGACCATGCAGATTACGGGAGACGGCCAGTCCGCCTCGTTGCAATGCGTGATGGACTATAAACTTTATCAACCGGAAGAAGAGGCCGTAGCGGTGGTAGTGGACGATGAAGCCGACGAAGTAATGAACGAAGATGCCGAAACGGAGAAGGAGCAAATGAGTGAGTTGCAACGTTTCTATGTTGAGAAATTTGAGGGCAACGTCTTGCGGGAGTTTTATCCCGAAGGAGCGCTGAAGAGTGAAGCGGAAGTGAAGGATGGAAAGCGCCACGGACGCTATCGCGAATATTATGAGAACGGCAAACTGAAACTCCGCGGAAAATACGGAGATAACATACCCAAGGGCACATGGAAGTACTATACGGAGGAGGGAGAGTTTGAACGGAAAGAGAAGTATTAAAAAAGAGAAAAACAATGCTTGCATATACCTATATTGAACACGGAAAATTTGAACTTATAGAAAAACCGAAACCCGGGTTGAAAGACCCCCGAGACGCCATTGTCCGCGTGACGCTCGGTAGCATCTGCACCAGCGATTTGCACATCAAGCACGGTAGCGTGCCGCGTGCCTTGCCCGGAACCACGGTGGGGCACGAAATGGTAGGCATCGTGGAGCAAGTGGGCGCGGACGTCACTTCCATCAGGCCCGGCGACAGGGTTACGGTGAACGTAGAAACCTTTTGTGGAGAATGCTTCTTTTGCCGACACGGATATGTGAACAATTGCACCGATGCCAATGGTGGTTGGGCACTGGGTTGCCGCATCGACGGAGGTCAGGCCGAGTACGTCCGCGTGCCTTATGCCGACCAGGGACTGAACCGTATTCCGGATGCGGTGAGCGACGAACAAGCGCTCTTTGTGGGCGACGTGCTTGCCACGGGCTTTTGGGCGGCTCGCATATCGGAGATTACCGAAAAGGATACGGTGCTCATCATCGGCGCCGGCCCTACCGGAATCTGCACCCTGCTTTGCGTGATGCTCAAGCACCCCCGCCGCATCATTGTTTGCGAGAAATCTCCTGAAAGAATACGCCTTGTGCGTAAACATTATCCGGACGTACAGGTGGTGGAACCGGAGGATTGCCGGGAGATTGTGTTGCGGAGTAGCGATCATGGCGGAGCCGACGTCGTGCTCGAAGTGGCAGGAACCGACGACACCTTCCGTCTGGCGTGGGAGTGTGCACGCCCCAATGCCATCGTCACCGTGGTGGCCCTCTACGATCATCCCCAGGTGCTTCCCTTGCCCGATATGTACGGAAAAAACCTGACCTTCAAGACCGGTGGCGTGGACGGGTGCGATTGCGCTGAGATACTTCGCCTGATCGAAGAAGGCAAGATAGACACCACGCCGCTTATCACACACCGCTTCCCGTTGAATGAGATTGAGGAGGCTTACCGGATTTATGAAAATAAACTGGACGGGGTGATGAAAGTTGCGGTGTCTGAAAGAGAAAGAAAGGAATAAGAGAGTGATAGGGTGGTAAAAGTGGTAAAGGTGATAGGGCGATAAAGTAGCTGCGCTATATATCACAGAGCGTTATCCCACTATCACCTTACCACTTTTACCACGCTTTGTTCATAACCATATTAAAAAGAATACAGCCTTATGCCCATTATTGAAATATCCTCCTTGTCGCACCCCGGAATCGAGGTGTTCTCCACCCTCACCGAGGCCCAGTTGCGCAACCGCATCGAGCCCGATAAAGGCCTGTTCATAGCCGAAAGCCCGAAAGTGATCCGTGTAGCATTGGATGCCGGATATGAACCTCTGGCCCTCTTGTGCGAGCAAAAACATATCACCGGTGATGCCGCCGACATCATCAGTCGTTGCGGCGACGTGCCCGTCTATACGGGCGGGCGGGAGTTGCTCGCTACGCTGACGGGCTATGTCCTGACGCGCGGAGTGTTGTGTGCCATGCGTCGCCCCGCGCCCCGCACGGTGGAAGACACATGTCGGGATGCCCGGCGCATCGTCGTCATCGACGGTGTGGTGGACACTACGAGTATTGGTGCCATTTTTCGTTCGGCGGCCGCTCTCGGGATGGATGCCGTGTTGCTGACGCGTAACTCTTGCGATCCGTTGAACCGTCGTGCGGTCAGGGTGTCCATGGGTTCGGTTTTTTTGGTTCCCTGGACGTGGCTGGACGGCACTCTCAGTGATCTGGCCCGCCACGGCTTCCGCACCGCCGCCATGGCACTTACGGACGATTCTATCTCCATTGCCGATCCTGTCTTGACGTCCGAACCCCGGCTAGCCATTGTGATGGGAACGGAGGGAGAGGGGCTTCCACCCGATACGATTGCCGCGGCGGACTATGTAGTCCGTATCCCGATGGCGCATGGGGTCGATTCGCTCAATGTGGCGGTGGCGGCGGCCGTGGCGTTTTGGCAACTTAGGATTATGGATTAAAACTATTTTTGTTTTAATTTCGATATGGATAATCTTCAGATGTATAAAGAATTACTTGCGGATAAATATTTCTAAGGAAGGAATTCCATGTGGCTGTTGGATGTGTAGAGAGGAAGAGTATGACCGTAAGGAATATAAAAGAGAAACTTGGTGCATTATCAAAGAATGAGCCAATAGATTAAAATACCATTCCTCGCTCTTTCTATAAGCGTGAAATGGTATTTTGTTATTCAGTGCGTAATGTTGAGAATTCTTGTTTTTTTAATTGATAATTTATTACAGATTACTTACCGATGCAGCATATTCGCACTATTAATTGTCAGCGTTTTGCTCTTTTAAACGGTACAAGCCTCATTTTTACAATTACATTGAAAGTACTGGGAAATTCAATGTGCTGGTTTTCAAACTTTTCGATATACGTGTTGTACCGCATTTTTTCAGTCCATTTGCGGAAGTCTCAAATCAATTTTAGAGGGTTGATTTGGTGGGTATTTCCGTATTGGGGCTACAAATGGTTTGCAAAGGCAAAGATAAAAAATATTCTTTATTGCTTCTAATACTTATTGGAAATTATCTTTAATATATATCCTACTTTTAATGTGGTATATACCTATTAGTTGTTGCATATCATTTTGTTGAATTTAAAATAGCCAACCCCTTTACCGTCAACAGATACTTTTGTCGAGGATGTTTGGGATTATTAGGGTAGAGAGGAGCAACAAAGCCATTTTGAATAGCTGGTGTCAAATAGTTGGCAATAAAAGTGGGGCGATGCTTTAACTCTATTCTCTCCATTATCATTTTCAATGAACATTGTTCTATCCCAATAGCTTTTACGATTGATAAAAGTGGGGCGGTGAGTTGTTCGGTTAGCTTGTTCGGTACTTGTTCGGTACTTGTACGGTCGGCTTGTTCGGTTGATTGTTGTGGGGCATTGATAATCATATATCTATTCTTTAACTCATGATTTTCTCCCATCATCAGATTTCTGAAAAACAAAATCAAAAAACTCATATCCGGTTCAACCCCTTTTCGCACATTTCTATAATTCGCACGAACCAACGCATTGCGAAAGAACCAAGATTTGTCGGCAAACAAATCATTGTTCACGTCAAAGCCAATGCTGCGTAAATACTTTATGGTAAAGACAGCCGTAGTACGGGTGTTACCCTCACCGAATGGATGAATCTGCCAAATGCCTGATACGAATTTGGCAATATGTGCCACTACATCATCCATAGATAAGCCTTTGTATGAGAAGTTTTTTTCCTGTTCTAAGTCGTATTCTAACGCTCTGCGTAAATCCTCGGAGTTGACATAAAGCACCGTGTCGCCACGAAGTACCCATTCTTTCTTCGTTATATCATAGTCACGAATTTTACCAGCAAACTTAAAGATACCTTCAAAGAGTCTGCGGTGAATGGATGTAAAGCCTGCCACTGAAAATGCAAAGGACTGTTCATTTAAGATTCTGGCAATATTGGCAGACACTTTATCCGCTTCTTCTGTCTCTTCATCTTCGGGAGTTCGTGCCGTTTTCGACTGGTAATAGCTGTTGATGAGTTTCTTTACTTCATCAATATTAATATCGCCTTCAATATGCTTGACCGCTGTATTTTTCAGATAGTCGGAGGTTTGCAAGCCGTCTACAGCTTGAAGCCCAATAGCAGTTTTCCAAGCTGAAGCCTTTTTCTTTTTGTCAGGTTCACTACCTCGGATGTATGATTCAAAATCTATGTCCATCTTAATTATTCATTTTTCAACCCATTTGCTGAAGTCTCAAATCAATTTTAGAAGGTTGACTTGGTGAGTGTTACAGTTATGGGGTTATAAATGGTTTGGCAAGCTCAAAGATATGAAAAATGAAGCAATAGATCAAAGAAAGTGCAGAATTTTTGTACAAACATACTGTATGTTTGATTATTTGTAGTACTTTTATACAGCAATAAAAGAATAGCAGAAATGAATGCAGAAGAAAGTAAAAATAGATTCATCTCTTCTTCGGAAGCGAAAGAAAAGTGCCGTAGTGCATACTCTAAGCTTCTCGAAAGTGCCCGTGAAGGTAATATGGTCTGCATTCGACGAGGCGTGTACGCTAAAATGGAACAGTTGGCTGATACCATGATAGATCTTGATGTCGTGGTGCCTGATGGTATCCTATGCTTGTTTTCTGCATGGAATATCCATGGACTTACCACCTCTTTGCCTCAGGCATATCATGTGGCCATCAAAAGAGGACGGAAGATACGGTTGTTCGAATACCCGTTAATAGAACTACATTTCATCACTGAGGCACTATTGGAACTAGGTGTTGAAGAGCAAGTAGTAAGTGGCTATGAGATTAAAGTCTATAATAAAGAACGCTCAGTTTGTGATGCTATTAAATTCTCCTGATGGACTATGCAAGCAAACTACGTGTTACAAAGACTCTTGAAAAATATCTCGAAATAAAGCTATGAGCGAAGAAATAAAGAATTATAGGAAAACTTGATGCATGAATAAAAGCGATAGTGAGTGCTTCACACTTTCCTTTCCTGAAGCAAAAGGTCTCGTCATTTCAGGCGATGTGCATGGAGACTTTAATCAGTTGGTTTTTAAGCTCTGTGTGCAATACCGGATGAGAGACACACTGCTAATTGTAGCCGGTGATTGCGGATTTGGCTTTGAAAAGAGAGAAAGCTATGAGAACATGGTGAGGCGGAATGTCAAGCGCATGAATGAAGCCAACAACTGGATTGTGTTTGTGCGTGGAAACCATGATAATCCGGCATATTTTGACGGTTGTGCATTTAGATATAAACGATTTGTAGCTGTGCCAGACTATGCCATTATTCAAGCTTGCTCTCACACTATACTTTGCGTGGGCGGAGCTATCTCTATTGATCGTCAATACCGCATGAATACATGGAAAGGTAAGTTGAAATACTTAAAAGCAGGAGGTAATGCAACAGATGCTTTAGCAAGGAATATATATTGGAAGAACGAAGCTCCACTCTATGATGAAAAGAAAATGGGAGCTATTTGTTCGCAATTTACTATAGATACGGTGATTACTCACACATCTCCCTCTTTTTGTGAACTATTCACGAAAGGAAATCTTCACCATTGGATACAAAACGATGATACTCTGCTTGATGACGTAGAAGCAGAACGGGCAGCTATGGATAAGCTACACGAACAACTCGTCCGGGATCATCACCCTGTATCACATTGGTTTTATGGCCACTTCCATCAGAGTTGGCATAACTCAATTGATGGAATATTGTTTCGAATGCTCGACATTATGGAGTTCTGCTCAATGTACTGATTGTAAAAAAGCTAAAGTAAACTATGGATAAATTGCCTACATATCAAGAATTACTTGCGATTAATAGACAATTGGTGGCTGAAAACGAACAGCTTCGTAAAGAGAATGCGAAATTGGGTGAGTTGGTTAAAAGCATTGTAGAGGTTGGTGAAGAAACGAAAAGTGTAGAGACAAATTCCGATTCAAAAGACACTAAACCTGTATTTCAGGAAAAGAAATTAATTGTAACATCTTGCTTGTCTTTGGAAGAAAAAGTCACTTTATTCAGCAGCTTATTCAAGGGGCGGGAAGATGTATTTGCAAAGAGATGGTATAGTAAGGCAAGTGGAAAATCGGGATATCAGCCAGTATGTTTGAATGAGTGGAATCGTCAATTCTGTAATAAGAAGAAATATAAGTGTACACAGTGTCCGAACCGGTATTTTAAGAATTTGGAGTATGAAGATATTTATAAGCATCTTGAAGGAAGGGATACAGACGGGTGCGATGTAATGGGTATCTATGTTGTTCTGAATGACAATCAATGCAATTTCTTGTGTGTAGACTTTGATGACAAACAGTGCGCTCATGGCTATAAGAATGATGTCCTGGTATTTGTCGATGTTTGTAAAAGTTGGGATATACCTTGTTCTATAGAACGTTCTCGTTCTGGGAATGGTGCCCATGTGTGGATTTTCTTTGAAGAACCATTGGCGGCTATTAAGGCGCGCAAATTAGGTAATGCAATATTAACAGAGGCGATGAATCGAGATGGTAGGGTTTCTTTGAAATCCTATGATAGAGTTTTTCCCAGTCAGGATTATCTTCCGGAAGGTGGTTTAGGTAATTTAGTCGCTCTGCCACTTCAAGGGAAAGCCAGAAAGAATGGAAATAGTGTATTCGTAGATGAGACTTTTACTCCGTTTGAAGAGCAATGGGCGTATTTATTGAATGTGGAGAAAGTTTCGGAGCCTTTTATTGATGAGGTGTTGGCTCTTCATGGATTGTCTTCGGAGCTTGGCGAATTGTCAACTACAAGTGAATCCAAGCCTTGGGAAGCACCCGTAGCACAAAAGATAACAAATGAGGATTTCCCGAAAGAAGTAGTTTGTGTAAAATCGGATATGCTATATGTGTCTCTGGTAGGACTTTCGGGAAAGGTGCTCAATCACATTAAACGTATTGCTTCTTTCAAGAATCCGGAGTTTTATGCCAAACAGGGGATGAGATTGTCTACCTATAATATTCCCCGTATCATTTCATGTGCTGATATTTTAGAGGAATATGTAGCATTGCCTCGTGGATGCGAGGATGTCGTAGTGGAATTATTAATGAATAACCGTGTCCATTATCGCATGAAAGATGAGACGAATCTAGGGAAACCTATCTCGGTAAAGTTTAAAGGAGAATTACGTGAAGAACAAGATGCTGCTATAGCCAGTTTGATGGCTCATAATACGGGTGTGTTAAATGGAACGACAGCATTTGGAAAAACCGTGACTGCTATAGGTCTGATCTCCAAGCGTAAAGTAAATACATTGATTCTTGTGCATACGAAGGCGTTGCTTGAGCAATGGAAATCTCGCTTGGAGGAGTTTCTGGATATTGATTATGTCGAGGAGCATACTTCTCATAAGCGTGGACGTAAGATTGCGTTTTCTCCTTTTGGTACACTCGATTCAAATGGAAACAGGCTTCGTGGGATGGTTGATATAGTATTGATACAATCATGTTTTGACGATAAGGAGGTAAGGCCATTTGTAAGAGATTATGGGATGGTGATAGTAGACGAGTGTCATCATGTCTCGGCTGTGAATTTTGAGCATGTTTTGAAGCGTTGTAATGCTCGTTATGTGTATGGATTAACGGCAACTCCCATCCGTAAAGATGGTCATCAACCGATCATCTTTATGCAATGCGGTCCCATTCGATACTCTGCCGATGCTAAAATGCAGATGGCTTCACAAACATTTGAGCGTCTGCTTATTCCACGTTTTACTTCTTATCGTGAATTGGCGGGCGACAAAACGATGTACATACAAATACTACAAAGGATGGTCGATGACGATTATCGAAACCGGCTTATAGCAGCTGATGTGTGTAAAGTATTGGATGAAGGGAGGTCGCCAATTGTTTTAACCAGTCTTACTTCGCATGTAGTGATATTGTCGGCTATGCTTGCTGACTGTTGCAAGAATATTATTACGCTTATAGGCTCTGAATCGGTGAAAGAGAAACGGTTGAAGATGGAACACCTGCAAAACGTACCTAAAGAGGAGGCACTCGTGATTATAGCCACAGGGAAATATGTCGGTGAGGGATTTGACTGTCCGCGTCTTGATACCTTATTTCTTGCATTACCAATTTCGTGGAAAGGGATAGTAGCACAATATGCCGGTCGCTTGCATCGTAACTATCCGGGAAAGGAACTCGTTCAGGTTTATGATTATATTGATATCCATGTTCCTATGTGCGATGTGATGTACAAACGTCGGTTGAAAGGCTATGCGTCTGTTGGGTATAAGATTCAACAGAATGATTCGAAAGATCTTTTTGGTATCGGTCAAGGCGTTATTTTTAATGGAAAGAATTATCAGAATCTGTTTTTTGCTGATTTATCAAAAGCCTCTAAGTCTGTCATTATATCGGCCACTAAATTATGGTTTGCGAAACGTGCTCCAATTCTTGAATTGTTAGCCGATCTTTCTGCACGGGGTGTAGAAGTTATTGTGTTCACGCGCCAACTTTCAGACAAGGATAAGATATTACTAAATGGCGTACAAGTAAACATGAAAGAAAAGTTGTCGCTTCATGCTGCGATTATTGATAAATCCATTGTTTGGTACGGTAGTGTGAACTATCTTGGTTACAACGCGGAGGATGATAATGCAATAAAGATTGCGGATTCTTTTATTGCAGAAGAGGTAATAAAAATCTTGTATGAATGATAATGCCTAGTCTTTTTTCTCCGGTTGCAACCCCTAATCTACTTTATACTCATAGTATATATCATACAAGGCATCAGGAAATCCCCATCCGCAATCCTCTATTGATTTCAGCATCCTTTCAATCCGCTCACTAAATTGCTTTGTGTATCCTAATTGAGCGATTAGCTCCATTGCCTTGGCGAAGTTCGTTTCTAACGTGGTATAATATTGCTCCCACATATCGCCGTACATACTGGTCATTTCACATCCAGTTTCGATATAATATAGCATTAGATCTGCCAGGCAAGCCGGATGTGGCTTTAGTTTCTTGAAATCGGATATCGCCTTGCGGCAAATATTGAAACGGCATTTAGGCTCTCCGCGTCTTGGAAAGAACTCGTCACGGATGATTCTTTTGTATTCTTCCAATTTCTCATCCTCATTTGGGTTGAGGTAAAACTCCAGATATTCCTTTGCTTCCTTACGAGCATCGTAAAGTTCTAGCATCACTTCGATAATCTGCTCCTTATTCAGAGCGGAAAGGTGTTTTTTGAGTTGAGCTTTTGACATGATTGCTATGTTTTTACGTATTTCTGCAAATATACACATTATTTTTATACTATCAGGTATATCACATTATAATGTGATTATAGTCCAACTTGTCCACTAATAGTATCCTGGCATCTTTAAAATCATAATAAAATGTGATTTAAGCGTTGTTTTTAGAAAAATACACTATATTTGCAGTATAAATCACAATATAGTGTGAATATGGATAATCAGATAAACTCATTACGGGTCTCTATTGGCGAACAGATACGTCTCCGTAGAAAAGAACTTATGATTACGCAGCCTGACTTGGCAGATATTGCAAGTATCAGTATTAATACGCTATACAAAATTGAGCGTGGACAAGCAAACCCAACCATTGAGGTACTGGGAAAGATCTTAGATGTGCTGGGACTGGAAATTACTGTGGGTGTCAAACAACTAAATCGATAAATTATGCGAAGTGCAAAAGTCTATATGAAGGGTATTGAAGCCGGAACTCTAACCGAGAACGACAATGGGAGTTATTCGTTTGAGTATGAATCGGAGTATTTTGCCAACACCTTGATGCCGGAGGTGAGCTTGACATTGCCCAAAACGGAGATGAAGTTTACGAGCGATTATCTGTTCCCGTTCTTCTTTAGTTTACTATCTGAAGGAGCAAACAAAGAGGCTCAATGCCGATTGTTGAAAATTGATGAGAAAGACTATTTCGGACTTCTTCTTGCCACCACATCACACGACACAATAGGAGCAGTAACACTAAAACCGATTGAATGATGAAACTGACACATTGCCCATCAACTCTTGTGGAAGGGTATGAAACCTATTCTCCTGTTGCCCTGAGAAATCTTTTTGCAGGCAAAAAGGTATCGCATATCCTTCCTTATGATTCTCCGGAAAAGAACGAAGAGGATAATGAGAAGTTTATAGAGAATATAGAACATATCTCAATTTCAGGAGTACAAGATAAGGAGGTTTGCCTTGTTGAAAAAGGCAAAATACGCCTATCGCAAAAGGGAGAGCAAAGTACACATATCTTGAAGCCGATTCCGCTCAGCCGTTTGCGAAGAGTGAAGGAGATTCCTGCGAACGAGAATTTGACGATGCAAATTGCTTCACAGGTTTATGGAATTGAGACGGCTGCCAATGGTTTGTGCTTTTTCCAAACAGGTGAGTCAGCTTATATCACCAAGCGTTTTGATGTTGGAGTAGGGGGCGTAAAGCTACGCAAAGAAGACTTTTCTTCGTTGGCTGGTTTGATGCCCGCAAATGGTGGAAGTAACTATAAGTATGAATACAGCTACGAAGAACTGGCCGAGCTAATACAGCGATATATCCCTGCTTGGCGTATTGAAATTGAAAAGTATTTTAAAGTTGTACTTTTCAACTTTCTATTCTCAAACGGCGATGCTCATTTGAAGAATTTCTCTGTGCTCGAAACTTCAAGAGGTGATTTTCGATTGGCTCCCGCTTATGACTTGTTGAATACACACCTGCATGTTGATGATAGTGATTTCGCTTTGAGTCGCGGTTTGTTTCGCGAGGGAGATAAATCGGAATTCTTGAAATTTAACGGTAAGGCGAATGGGCGATCTTTCAACGAGTTTGGAAAGCGTATCGGAATCAATGAAAAACGGGTGGTTGAGATAATAACTCAATTCACTACGCAATACCCACTAATCGAACAACTTATAGAGGCCTCATTTCTATTACCCAGCACCAAGGAAACCTATTTGGCAGATTATCGTCAACGTAGAAATAGGCTCAAAGATATGAAGTGAGAATTTAGAAATTACATTCTTTTTACTAACCAAGTAGTTTTCTGCATCGTATTCTATCTGCACAGATCACTTTTCCCGAATAATATCTTCGACTCTAAACTCAAAAAACATACCTGTTTAGTGGCTCTCAAATCGGGATTTTTCTATTTCTCCGTTTGACTTGCCAAAACCTCGTCCTTTTGAAGGAGATTTCGGCGTTTTTGATGATTGTCTGCCTGATGGGTGGGGATTGCTGATTTACATTATGTCTTCTCTGTTGTAATCAATACCATTATATTAGGGATAATACATAAAGCCGAATTTTTCGCTGTATTTAAAAGTACTATTATACGGCAAGTTTATTATAGATTTATGCGCATTACAGGTGAAATGGCATCTTTTAAAAGTGCGTATTGCAGGTAGTCAATATGGATTTTTATTTGCGTATTGCAGAAAATATCATTGATTTTGTATATGAATGAGATGATAAACATTGAATGGTATGATATTCAAACGTAAATTATATGACAAACTGCTTGTCTGGAAACAGCAAGCGACAGGTACTAAGGCGCTTTTGATAGAAGGTGCCTGACGGATAGGCAAATCCACTCTTGTGGAAGAGTTCGTAAAGAATGAATACCGGAGCTATCTTATGATAGATTTCAACAAAGTTAGTGACTCGGTTATTTCGGCCTTTAACAATTACATGAATGATCTCGACACCTTTTTCCTTATTCTTTCTTCGGAATATGGTGTGAGGCTTTATCCAAAAGAATCCATTATCATATTTGATGAGATACAACAGTTTCCGAAAGCCCGGCAAGCGATAAAGTATCTGGTCGCAGATGGACGGTTCGACTATATAGAGACGGGCTCGCTAATCTCCATAAAGGAGAATGTAAATGATATTACCATTCCTTCTGAAGAAAGGACACTGCTTATGTACCCCATGGACTTTGAGGAGTTGCTTGGGCTATGAATGAAGAGCCATTGATGGCATATATCCGCCAATGCTTTGATAAAAAGGTACCTTTGGAGCAGGGGATTCACGCCAAGGCTATGCTGCTGTTCCGCCAATACATGATTGTGGGCGGTATGCCGAAAAGCCTGTCGGCGTATCTGGAGAACAACCGGAACTTCGAAATGGCCGATATGGAAAAAAGAGACATACTGACACTGTACCGGAATGATATAAAGAAGATAAAGTCTGGCTACAGGTCGAGTGTACTAAGTATATTCGACCAGATTCCGGCTTTTCTTTCTCGTTCCGAAAGACGTGTAGTGATGAATCGCATTGAAAAGGGGGCGAGCTTTCCAAAATATCATGATACTTTCTTTTGGCTCTCCGATTCGATGATTGCCAATGAATGCTTTAACTGTTCGGACCCTAACGTAGGACTTTCGCTGAATGAGGACAGAACATATGTGAAGTGTTATATGGGCGATACCGGACTACTTATCAGCCATACATTTGATGAAAATGAGATCTCTGATGGAGAACTTTACCGGGAAATCTTATTGGGAAAACTGTCGGTGAACGAGGGTATGTTCTACGAGAACGTAATTGCCCAGATGTTGGTGGCTGCCGGGCACAAACTGTACTTCTACACGCGATACAATCAAGAGAAGCACCGCAACGACATGGAAATAGATTTTATCCTGTCGAACCACAGCAAACTGAAATATAAAAATATTTCCGATAGAGGTAAAATCGAATGATAAATATTCCATTCGTTCGCTTACCCGGTTCAACGAGAGTTTTCGTCAGCGTATAGGAGGGGGCTATGTGATTCATCCTAAAAACCTGAGTGTAAAGGAAGGGGTGGTGTATCTACCGGCCTATATGACTTTCTGTTTGTAGCATATTCATTCTTGTAATCACCATTTCTGTACACAAGCATTCTAATTTGATTATGTGCAGAAATGGCTTATCGTTCATCTGCATATTTGTACTATTAATTGTCAGCGTTTTGTGTAAAAGACACTTACTCCTTTTTTGTGCAATAGTGTGTAAAGGTAAGCCCCCGATAAAGTACCCGTTAAAAAAGAATCGCTATAGCCTTGTTGATTTGCTATAGCGATTCTCTGTTTTTATTTTTGTTTTTCGTTAGAGTATTATTAGAGTTCTTTGTAGTCTCCCGGTTTCCAGCAATAGAGTAATAATTCTTTTAGGTCTTTCTCCTTGTTGGCTGCATAATACGGCAATCGTGCAATCACATCCGTGAGCCATTCCCGGGGATTAACATTGGAGGCTTTGCACGATGCCAAGAGCGAACAGGTTATGGCAGTGTTCTGCGCGGCTTCATGATTTCCGCAAAATAAGAAGTTTTTTCTTGATAAGGCTATCGGACGAATTGCATTTTCAGCCAGATTATTATCTATTTTCAGCCTACCGTCTTTCAGATAATTCCTCATACGTGTCCAAAGTTGATACGCATAAGCGATAGCTTGCCCCATCCGGCTTTTAGGAGGCACTTTGGGATAGGTTGTTTCCATCCATTTTTCCAGTTGGTCAAGTATGGGAAGTGTCTGTTCCTGTCTTCTAAGCATGCGTTGCTCATAAGTGAGTTTCTCCTGGTCGGCAATTTGTTCGATCCGATAGAGTTACTGTATTTGAGCTAAAACATATCCAGCCAGGGATTCATTCTCTTCTTTGGCAACCTCGTAATGTCTTCTTTTATCCAAAGCTTTGGATAAAAGGCGAAAGTTTGAAGAGGCTTTAAAAGAAGATAAAGTCAGGGTGGAGTATGCCTTGGCACAAATCGGTATGCTTTATGACGTAGAGAGGCGATCCGATGAAGAAGAACTCTCCTTTGACGAGTGTTCAGATCTTCGCAGTCGGTTATCCTATCCGATTATGGTTGCTTTGGAAAAGTGGCTGGTTAATGAGTATCCTAAAGTGTTGCCAAAAGGAAGAATAGGAAAGGCTATTAAATACACCTATGAGATTTACCACAGACTTACCAGATATCACTTGGATGGCAGGTATCGGATTGATAATAATCTGGCGGAAAATAGTATCCGTCCGCTGGCTTTGGGAAGAAAAAATTATTTGTTCTGCGGAAATGATGATGCAGCAGAGAATGCTGCGATAATCTATTCCCTAATGGGATGTTGCAAAGCAAGCGAAGCAAACTTCAGAGAATGGTTCGTGTATGTCTTGGGGAACATACATGAATATGATAACGACTATAGTAAAGACTTGGCTGAACTTTTACCTCAAAATTGGAAGCTGGCAAACTCTCTAAAACATCTCTGAATGTTTTGCAAGTTTTGCATAGGGATTATGGCAAACTTGCAAAATTAGAGAGAAAGGAAGATAGAAAGAATACGGGGGGGACCGAATGTTTACTCTTTACTCATTTTTTGCATAGTCTTTTTTCTGGCAAAGATCGAGACTTAAAGATACAAAGACAACGGGTACTTTATCGGGTGCTTACGAAGATAATTTGTTTATTGCATGAATCTATTCCAAAGCAATATGAAAATATTTTTCTAAAATTCTATGAGTAAATAGGAAATAAAGTCACACTGGTAGCAGAAGATGTTGTTCCTTATAAAAAAGAGAAAAAATGATGTGTCAGTTATAATGGTATTCTATCAACAATTTTAATATCGCTGGCAGAACAAAAGAGTAAATAAATAGATTTCGTATTATCTTCCTCTGGTTCTATTGCAGTAAGCCAAAACCATGGTTCTTTACAACTGCATTGCCATTCATCTTCATTCCCTAATACTTTCCGGTTTCCACAAGACCAGCACCATATATGAAACCTATGACACACATCGCATTTACCCGTTGCCATGACATAAGGAGGGCTGTCCTGGATTGAAACTCCAAAATATCTATCCCATAATACAAGACCATCCTCGCATTTCTGATGTAAGCAATTATCCCATGAATTAAAATTAAATGTATCTATTTCTTCTGCTGGAATAATTTCAATACCAATATGCTTTTGTGCCCTATTTTTAGCAGCTTTCGTATATCCATTTGTGCAAACTAAAACCCCTCTTTGCGCTCCAACATCCTTCATCAATCCTTCAAAAGATTCAACCTCTTTTATGTCTATAGGCCGTTTCCTTTCTTTGGCATCAATAACCATACGCCGCGTTAAATCATGCTCAAATCGATAATCTATAAGAACGTCAATCTGCCGTTTTCTATTACTAATAAGACCGGTTACCCTTGCATTAGGAATTACAGTCAAAGAAGGGTCGTCATATTTCTCCGTAGACAACAAAGCCACTATACGTTCATATACTCTCCACTTCTCCATACTATAAAATGACTAATTTATCAATAAATTCTTTCAATGTTTCTGCTACTGCTTTAGCTAATGGAACAGGAACGCCATTGCCAATCATCTTGAATTTTTTTGAAAGAAGATTTTGAGTGGTCAAAACATAGGAATCATCTACCCCTTGTATACGAAGAGCTTCTCTGACAGATAAGCGTCTATGTTGATATGGGTGCAAATGAACTTCATTATTCCCATAACAAGCTGTTGGACTATACTTATAGCGATGTAGGCGTTTAAATGAAGGCCGATTTGTCTCGCCTTCTTGTATTACACTGAACCGTCTTTTATCGCCAAGCAGATTAAAGTATTCATCAGCATTAGAAATTGTCGATTCTTTATCTTTAGGCACAAGGCATGATTCTAAACAAAGTTGAAGTGGAATATCCTTTGGCTTTTCTATATTTTTAGTACCAAATGCAATAGCTTGTGGCCATTTGTATTTTTTATGAGGATTGGCATATTTCTGTTTTTCGTGAAATGGGAACCATTTACCTTTAAGGTCAGGGCATATAGAACTTAAATCAAAATGTTTTCTATTCAATCCAACAACAAAAATCCGTTCACGGGATTGTGGGATTCCAAACTCCAAACTATTTAGTACTTCCCAATCTATTAGATATTCTTCCGATATGGTATTCAATAAATCGAGAAAATGTTTTGCATTTTTCTTCACCCGTATTAACCCAGTAACATTTTCCATTATGAAGAAAGATGGATTAAGTTCTAATATCCTGCACAAATAAGTATCCGTCAATGACCCTCTTTCCCCTTTGAATCCTTCAAGATTGCCATTAATACTAAAATCCTGACAAGGGGGGCCACCAATTACTCCAAATAAGCTAGGTACTTTATCCCCAAACGCTTCTGATATGATTGTGTCAGACGAGATTTCTTTTATTGAGTTGGTGTTTGAAATGGAACAGTTTTGTCCTTTAGGTAATAACTTATGTTTTCTTTTCCATGATGTAATTCCTTGCCCATAAAATTCAGCAAAAGCTGGCTCTATTTCGTTTGTCCAAATTACATCGAACCCTGCTTGTATGAATCCCATGTCCATAAATCCACCTCCTGTGAAGAATGATAACACAGGTATTGGTTCATTTGTATTTACTATTTTGTTATCCATTCTCTCCATTCTTCTGGACTATTTTGGGAAAGCTTATTACCAGTGGCTATATCATCAATCCATCTTCTTGTGATTGTTTGTACAGGCAATAACGTAAATATAGCTTTGTAATTTTGGAACCTTTGGTTATTTTTTGTTTTCCAAATAGCAATTAAATCTTCTGTTTCCATGTGGTTCGAGCTACCAGGTACTAATAGTCCCTTAAAAATCCGGTCAAAACCCGTTACCCCCTTTGAAAATAAAAAAATTGGTGGAACTTCATATCTTTTATTCAAATGAAGGTTATTGAAAATCCCTCTAAATAATTTATTCCCTGGTGTCTCATGTATTTCTCTACCTGGCTCTTTATTATCTCCATAATAAGTTAATAAATAATCATTTATTAAATCTGGCCAATCAATATCACTAAAGGTTGAATAAAGAACTACGACTGAAGGCTGTTCAGAAGTGCCAGCAAACCGTATTCCTGACTGGTTACCAACCGGAAAAATCTTTGAGATTGGCTCACTTGATAAATTGTTTGCATCACCACCTTTGCAAATACAATCTTTTGCCAGGTCGGATTTATTTAGCTTGTTAAAATCAATTATATTCATCTTTTATAATTTAATTACTATTGATTCAAATCATCTATACAAGAATATTTATTCATGGAATACGTGTTCTCATTTTTACGTTTTAGTCCATAAAATCCAAGGAAATCACCGCCTTTGTATTCTTCTACTGCAAATGATGGTTCAATTTCTACTATGGAAATTAGCCTTTTATCAACTTCTAATGTTACATTTACATTACCATTCAAAAATCGTTTAGTATTTATCAACTTTCCAACAACATCATTTGTCTGTAAATTTGTTGGTAACCATGAATGATAAAAAACGCATGCTGGCCGATATAGGCAATATCTACAATTTGAAGTAGAGCAATTGGCTAGTGTAGAAAATTGTTTTTTTTGAATATTGATATTTACCTCTAAAAGAAGATTCTGTGCTTGTTTGTATAAAGATTGACATTCTTCATGGGTAAAATCGATTTCTATCGAATTTTTATTCATATCAATAATATATAAATGGTCAGGATAAACCTTATAGTTGATAAAATATAATTGGGCATATAATTTCAACTGGTATTCATATTCCTCTTTTACCAAAGAAATTATCTCCCCACTTTCATCAACCATACTGTAAGTCAATTTTCCTGTTTTGAAGTCCGATATACTAGTTGAGTTTGCCGACTTAGTTATTAAATCAGCCATCCCACCAACTGTGCCGTCTTCATTTTGCAACCATTTTTCTGAAAGGAATTCTATGCTTTTATTCTTATTAGTAGAAGTACTTTGGCTAGCTTTTAATTGATTTTTTATGAGAATTTTCTTTAACCCGATATTCTGGACATGGTTTTTCAAAGGGAGACAGAATGTAATTCCTTCTTGGCGTAATTCATCTTCTTTTGATTTAATTTCGTTTTCCCATACTTCATTAAAAGTTTCTTCTGTTACTTGTCCTTTCGCTATTTTTTCCATCAATTTATGAAATACAGAGCCAATATAAGTATTGGGTGATAATGGTATTAGCGGGCGCCGATCAAAAGCTTCTGCTAATACTACTTTATACGGGCACTGCACCATTGCATAAAAATGGCTAGGTGCAATACGTGTTAACTGTTTATACTTTATTTTACTTGATAATGGGCACATATTTATTTCATTATCTTTTCGTAACACCATCCTATCCTGCGGTGCAGGTTAAATGTATCTAAAGTCTTGATGTCATCAGAATCAGGATAGTTGGGGTCACCTCCTTGTGCAGCGACATAACTTTGAGCTTCTGCAAAACACTGGGTATACCATGCATCTTCTGCTAAATCACCAATATTCCAGAAAGGGTGAACAATTAAAATAACTTTTTGCTTCCGTCTTCTATTTCCATATTTTATGGCTGGTAATCCGTTGAAACTACATTTATATTCCTCCCGTTCTTCTGGCGTTTTCCCAAAATTTGAGAAACTTTCAATAAATGAATCGCGAAGTTTCTCTGCAAACTGTAACCAATTTTTCAATTCTACATATTGGGCAAATATGCCATCTGCCCCAGCTTTGTAGTTGGGGTCATTGAATAACCGTATCATACTTAGACCCAAGCGCCAGTCAAGTAGACTGTGCCAATTCATATTCCTAAATATTTTTAAGCAATCATAGCAAGCATCAGCACATTTCTCTTGATGGGTAGGGCTATGTATCTTACCTAAATAACTATCTGTATTTGTTGGTTGAAGCGTTTCTTGTAAAATAATGCTGAAATCTTTATACAGACTTCTCACAAACCCTGAACCATTTGCCAATTCATCGGTCAAGATTATTTCTGCAACATTTTTTTCTATTCCATCTTCGTTTATAGTACATTTTGTTATGTCAGCAATTTCTATTTCTGTCGGGTCAACATCTAACCGGTCTGCCAATACCCGTTGTAGTAAAAACGCAGCAGAATAAAAACCAGAACGTACTCCAAGGGACTGCCGTGTAAAACTGAACATATCCAAATTTAATTCCCGAGGAACACTTGTTGGGGACACTTTGAACATTTCTGTTTTTTTGTAAATGGCTAACGCTAAAGGTTGTTCATCCTGGGGATTACTTGTAACATATGAAAAATCATTGGATGGGTTTACAGAAGTTTCCAAGCCATCCATAATCCATTGTTTGCCAAATTCGAAACGTTTTCCCAATAATGGATTGTAATTTCTTACATGATAGTATTTACCCTTATAAAGCCTGTCTCCATTTGTATTTACACGCCAAGTAACATCTTTATCTGAAATAGTAAGCTTGACATTTCCATGCAATTTATCTTCGACATTCCGGTCATCTGTTGTTGATTGGTCTGCATATATTGGTGGCCTGTTTGAAACCATGTCTGCTTCGTCGCGCGTATCAAAACCTTCTAAAAGATTCGTTCTATATGCACGTGGCGATTTTATTAAGAATTGACTGAATGTCGATTCATCTGTATTACCACAATTTGGACATGCCGAATCTGTGGGTTCTTCTTCCATTGAAAAAGTTTGATTATATCCACATTTTTTACAACGGGACATCCATCTACTTAAATAGAAAGGATTTTTATCATCATTATGGTTTGAATTGGTAACCGTTTCACCGTTTCTGTATTCTGTCCTTTTAATAAATTCACTTGTGAACCCAATAGACTGGTATATAGCCTTATCTTTTGTTTTCTGCATCCCTGGAGAAAACTCATAAATGGCCATAGATTCGGGTCTATCAATCGCTAACATGGAATTATTACGACCAATACCATGATATAGATACTTCACCCCTGTGGGCATACCAAACATTGGAAGTATTCCGCCTTCTGCAAATTTTTGGGATATATCATCTGTTGGAATTTCTGGATTATTAATTATTTCATCCAACCGCATTATAAACCTATCATGATTGATAACCCAATCAACAAAGTCTTGTTGTTTTTCTCTCAATCCATCACTTAGCAAACAGGCAACAATTTTCTGGATTTCTTCATGATTTGAATCTATCCAACTCACTATACCTTGCCTGTATGTGTCCCAATTAGTTATTTTACCAAACTCCCCGTGGATACTTGATTTTTCTTCATTGTTAAATTCGTTTACGCGGATGGTTTTATATGCTTGCCGCAAGACTTCTTTGGACAAAAGACGTTTGTATATTCTTTCTTGCTTCATGGTTAAGAAAGGGGTAGGCGGATTATCCCCTGTTATCCGTTGGGGATTAGCAAAATAAAATTCGTCATGGCTACGCCCGCGGCAGAATGTCAGGATTACCGAATACGCTTGCCCACGCCGTCCTGCACGTCCAACCCGTTGTTGGTAATTGAATCTTTGTGGGGGCATGTTAGCAAGCATAACAGCTTGTAAAGCACCAATATCGACACCGACTTCCAAGGTCGTTGTTACACTTAATAAGTCTATTTGTTTTACTTTTGGATTTCCTTCATTTTGTAATATGATATTCCGGAAATGGCGTTGACGTTCAAATTGATCATCTGTTTGGCCGGTTAATTCTTCACAATGCAACCGGATTGGATCCCGCTGTTCATAAGCTGCTGTATAGGCCAAATAATTTTTCTTCCAGATTTCTTCACATATTGTGTCATGACTTGCATTTAAATTTGTCCGGGAATAGGTACAAATACCTCCGGCTGGATGTAAATGAGGTCGGCTACCATTCTTACTTATCCAAACAGGGTCGGTAGGTAACGCAACTTTCAAATATAGTTCTTTTATTAATAATCCCTTATCTGCTTTTAGCGCCCCAACTTCATCCAAAATTTTATAAATACTGTCTCCTAACTGGTTTTCCGGTACAGAGTTTTTGTTGGCAACAGCTTGTATGTAATTCCGGACAGGTGCAGGAAAATAAGTATAATCAGTAATAGGCTGATTCAACGGATACATGGAATAATCATGCTTATATTTATCCCCTAATACCCGTATTACCCCATCTACTATATTCTTAAAAATATTAGAAGGAAGCCCTGCTTGCCCAGCATAATAATTTAGCCTTTCTATTGGCGGATTAATAGTAACAAAACCAAGCCCTGATCCCTCAAAAGAATAGAAAAGGCTTGCAAAAAACATATTTGCTAACTTTGAGAATGTTCCTTCTTTTATATCTTCGATAAATTTATCTCCTGTATTGAGCCATTCCGGAGGATTATCAAACGATATCACATTATACCAATAATCAGTAATACCATCAGTTCTGAGGGTTTTCTGCAACTTTATGTCATTACCGCCAGGATTCATGCCTAAAGAAACTATTTGCCGGACTAATGGTGCAAGCTGCGTTGAATTTACTTCATCAACTAAATCATATACTTTTATGACCTTAGTTTTTATTTCTGCAATTTTTTTCTGGGCTTTCGACTTCCGGGATAGCATATTTTGGTTGCTTCCTGCATATTTGGCATCCGTAAATATTTCCTCAACATCATCGAAGACTTCCCTAGTTACAGGGTTATCCGTATTCCGGAATTCATTTATTACAGATTCATTATGGGTCTCAAAAGCATGCAAAATATCATTCCTTAAAATGAGCCTTATATTAAGTTCTTTTATGAGAAGCTCCCTTAAAACATCAGTGAAATGATTCCTTTCAATTCCATTTGCAACCTGGGCAGCATCTTCCCGGCTATCTGAAAACACAACTAATTTTCTTTCTTTTTCCTTGTCTGGTAATTGATACATCAATTCCTTTGCAAACATTTGGGATGTCTTGGCGAAACCAGTCCGGAAACCTCTTATAGAACTAATTTTACTTACTCCATAATGGTGGTCTACACCACATGCAGGACAAACACATGGGGTTGCCTTGTGAGTGTTAATAGTTTGCCCATGTGCATCAGTTAAAAATGCAATGTCCAAATTATTACTATCACTCACTATTTTAAAATAACGTCCTTTTATCCAATTATCAGGCTCTTGTTCTGCTTTTAGGAAACTATCTTTAATATCACCTGAATATATATTCAAGGATGCTTCAATCCAAGATGCGCTATATCTCCCTTGGTCAGCCCCTTCAACAGTAGTCTGCCGCCAATATCCATTTGGCCGTTCATGTGGAACAAACTCTTGTTTTCCTAGTGGCCAAAAAACAGCATATTCCTGATATGTCCGACGTTCTAATAACTTGTGAGGCGTTTTTTCAGGTATTCCTTCAATATTGGGACTTAATGGAAGTAGCTCCACTGTTTCGTTATCTACTTTCAATCGGCTTCCACCAAAAAGTGTAGTTCCACAATTGTCGCAATATAACAATTCTAAAACACGATAGCCGTCTGGACTTTTGATACTGGGTGTAGAAGCGAGCCGGCCAGCAGTCCGTTCGTCATCCTTGAATTCTTCGTTCACATCTTCCGGCTTAACGGATGCCCATAATCCTTCTATATTCCGTAAAAAGTAATGGAAACGGAAACGGGGAAGTTTTCTGTTTTCCAATTCTGATTCAAGATTGCGCCATGCCGACTCATCGAATAAAGATCTTGCGATCAATAATCCCCCCAATGCTTTCCGGGGTTCATCAACCTTGCCAAAAATAGATTCTGATAAAACATAGGTATCCTCATTGTTCCCATTTGCTCTTAATGAACAGACTGCCCGTTCTTTCCCGTCTACCTTACAAGCCTGGTATAAGCGTTCTCGTAACAATAATTTAGGATGCAGTAATGTCCGAAGAAGCGATTCTATTGGTTGAGTCCTGGATGGAATTTCTGCATTCATAAATTTGGCAAGTTCATGTGCAGCTACCTCACATGTTTTCTGAAAATCGGTATTATCAATGCTTTCTTTGGCATTATAATATGCATCGTAAATCTGCACAAATGGATTGGTTGGTAAAAAGCGTGTGTCCTGTGGTAAAGTGTTAACAGGATTATTTTTACCATCTACAATTACAAAGTCATTTTTAGCATCAGCAACTCCGAAAAAATCTTGAATAAATGCCAAACTTTTTTGCCCTTCCTCACTCTCATCGGCAACTAATGAAGCACTAGAGGCTAAAATCCGCAATTGGGGATGCCCTGGGTATAACCCCAACCTATCTAATACTAATTTCAACAAATAGGCAACTTCTGTCCCTTGTGTTCCCCGATATAAATGTAACTCATCCACAATTAAGTGGAAAACACGATTTTTCTTTTCCTGCTCTTTTTCTTCGCTGTTTAGATTATGGGAATAAACATCTTCACATTCCAACCACTCCCTAGTCTTATCAAAAATTCCACTATCAATATCCCGCATAAGCATTATGCTTAACATCGAATAGTTCGTGATAAGAATATCTGGTGGGGCTACTTGGATATCAAAACGGGTACGCATTTCTGCACCGTCAATCCGGGGAAAGAATGATATTAGATCTTTTGCATCAGATTCAGAGATTTCTCCCGATTGAAGTTTCTCAACAATATATTCATTGACCCTATTGGCGTCATTTTCAATTGCTTTAAGCTCCTTCTTTAATGCCTCTATTTTATAGCGGTTAATGATATCTGTTCCATTTTCCTTTTTCTTCAATTCACCTGATACAGGGGTCGTACTATTATAGCGTCCAAAATAGATGCAATTGTCTTGCAAATTATTGCCAAACCATTCTCGTGCATCGTCTGAATCCAACGCCTTGCGTAGTCGTGTCAATTGGTCTTCTACCAACGCATTCATCGGGTAAAGAATCAATGCACGTACTCCTGCAGGACGCCGATTGTGTGAACGTTGTTGGCAGGTTTCCTTCAACTCAAAAGTTGAATTATCAACAACCTCATTAATTTGTAAATCTTCATTCCACCATTTGTCGCATAAATCTTCTTTTATTGTAGGCACACCCCATGATGCCATTTCTTTAGATAATTGGGCAAAAAGAGGTAGTAAGAATGATTCTGTTTTACCCGAACCGGTTCCAGAAGTTATTATACAATGCTTTCCTCCCATAGCTTTGTTAAGCATGCGCGCTTGATGGTCGTAAAGAGGAATATTTGCAGGAAATAATCCACACTTTACAAGCCCTTTAAATATCCCCAACTGGGCAGATGTCATACTTCCTCCAGCATCTTCAGGAGTAAGATCATCAATCTTTTTACCGCTGGATAAATAATCAGGAAGCGGTTCCATCCAAGGTTCACGATAAAGTACTTTATCTGTATCTAACAACTCCCGCCTTTCTTCTTCCAATTTATCGAAACGGGTTCCAAACGCAGTTTCTATATACCGGATAAAGTTATTTTTGATTGTATCGAATGATTGAACCGGATTTCTCATATTGCTCTGAATTTATATGATTGTACTGATTGTTCTAATTTTTTAAATAAGTTATCTGCAAACGTTTTGGGGACGTTTTTATATAACTGGTATGAGATGTAATTCCCATCCACAGAAATTCTTTGGAAGGAAGGTATTCTACCACTTAATAGAATAAGTGATTTTGCAATAAACTTTGGTAATTGGACATGTGAAGGAGCTCCTAATATCCGACTTGCTTCATCGTAATAAATAACGTTCTTTCTCTGACTAGAAAGTAATAAAAACTGTCCCCAATTCTTATCCACATCATAACATATCGAATTATGCCAGAACCGATATAGCCATTCGTAATGTATGTTATATTGCACTAAGGATAATTCCCTATCTAACAACTCACCTTCCGCAGAAGGTGTAAACTTCAACATTTCTGTATCGAATACATCCCGTTTGTAAGGATAATCGGTTTCTTCCGTTTGTCTTTTTTCGTACATATTATTACGATAGCCAATTAAATCGGCAGAAAAACTCCGTAATCCCCATTGGATTATTTGTGGTTGCCTGTATGGTTTGTCAATAAAATTAAAGCAAACTCCAAACTGTTGTGCTAGTTCCTCTAATGCCTTTAACCCTACTGTTGCGTTCTGGCAATTTTGTGGAACAACAACAATTGTATCTGGAATAAGATAACTTTCAAAGAAATTATCTTGCTTAGCTATATTGATATTTATTGATTCGCGTTTTGCATATTCAAATAATTTCTCTACAAACTCTTCTGTCCGTGCTCCTGTTAAATAAGCTTTTATTTCTGTTTTGTCAGGAATGAGCATTAGTTGGGGCTTATTGACTACAATTTGTTGCTGATATTGGTCAAAATCAACATACCCTAAGTAATCTAAATAAAGTAAAGCATATTTCTTTACGGTTCTTAAATTGGACTTATTTAGGGTGTCAAACATGTTTTCGGAACTAAAAATGGCATCAAAAGTAGAACCGAAAGTTTGAGTATTGCATCTCCCCACAAATGAAAGGTAATATAGAAGAGCATTCCCTTTACGATGATTGTAGTCAAACGGACTTTGGGAATAAGGCTTGGAAATCTGTTGGCATCCCCAAAAATCTGGCAAATCACCAGCTTGTTGTGAAAGGTTAGATATTTGAACATTATTTCCTATGGCATAATCCCCATTTGGATTTTGGATAATTTCATCATAGCTATTCCGGACAGGATGATTACCATCTACAATACAATTTATTTCCACACTACACGATATAATTTGGTGTGGATATGTTTCTAACGCCTCAATTCCTTCAACTTTTATTATAAAATCTTCATCAAGTGGAAAGTTATCAGGGAATACCCATTCTTCTCCGAAAAAGGCAGGTTTATCTAAATATATTTTAATATCTGACTGGCTAAGTAAGGCATATACTTTGGCAGTTTCCCCAACCCCTTCAATTCTTATCTTAGGCAAGTAATAATTGAAGAAAGCCCTATTTTTGACTTTAAGCCCGCCAATAAATTGAATTTCTAAATGCGTTTGTAATTGTAGTATCGGTTCGTTAGGATGGCCTTGTTGTGGGTTTGAAATACTATACAAAGTATAACCTTCTGGGACTCCATCTAAATCTGCTTTTTTAAAATTCCCATGAGAAAAAGAGGACTTACCCCAACTTTCTATCGATTCTTTCTTTGCATCGTTGCAAAGCAGATACATTTTGGATGTTGGATATAGCTTATCTGTTTGTATCCAATAATCATTAGAGATCCCATTTACATTATTACGGTACAAAATTACATTATCTAAAACTGACGCACTTTTCCACTTGTTGTATTTATCTTGCAAAATTAAGAGTGGATTAAACTCCATTTGGATTGGACGCGAAAATCCATTAGCCAAAGATGTTACAGGAAAATTATTATAATTCAAATTATCAGGAAAGTCATTAGTTGAATAAATAAAATAGCAATGATTGAGTTCTTCATTTACTTTATCAACTGTAAATGCTGAAAACAAACGGGCGTAAACCCATGCATCTTTTTCCTCTATTTTTTCTCCTTGTTTCCGCTCGACATTTCCTCTCCACTTATAATGTTCCCCTTTTGCAATATTGATAATTACATTTTGGAGGTCACTATCTCCTTCTTTTAATATTTTGAGAGCACTTTTAGACAATCCTACATCTGCACCATTTTTCAATAGGGCATTCCTTATACTACCTGTAGGAATATTCGTATCAGGCATAAATCCCGCCAATGAGAACAGTCTTGGAAGGTTTCTGATGTCAGATGGCGTTAGGATACATTGTGCAAATACTTTCCCTACATGTATCCAATTCCGGTTTCCAAAATGCCCAACATTAAACACACCTATATCTGTCTTGTAAGTAGATGTAGACCATTCCGATAAATCACTCCACAATTTATCTATGATTCCAAAATCAGTAGCTCCAATCTTTTCATTATCTAAGCCACTATCATTTAGAAATTTATTTAATCTTGGGTAATAGGCACTTGCTTTATACTCATTATCATTACTTGTTAATGGCATAATAAAGGCTGTAAGCATTGCCAAATAAAAAGGATAAGTAATATGAGTTGTTTGGTCTGTAATATAAGAGCCATCTATCTGTAAATCTATTTTATTCCATTTGAATATTCCAGCTTTCCTATCATTCCATAAGGTAAATAGTTTCTCAACACGTCTTATAATTGGAACCGATTTTGTAAATCCTGCATAACCATTAGATAATGCATTGTAATAATCTGCTATGGCATCTTCTTCGGAGGTAAACCCTAGTTGATTTACACCTATTTTTCCAACTTCCAGTGGGGAAATAAATAGATGCACATCTTTCCCTGCTTTTTCATAATTGAAAAAATAGTTACCAATAGCAATGTTCCAATCGAAATATCTCATGCTCTTATCCCTTAAAACCTCAATATATCCAGAATGTTATTTTTTTGTTGAAACAAGTAAATCTTTCACTTCCACTTTCAACGAATTGGCAATTTTCACCAATGTTTCGAGCGAAGGTTGTGATTCGTTAGTACACCAACGAGAAACAGTCGCTTCATTCTTTCCTAACGTTTCCGCCAACCATTTTCCGGTTTTATTCTGCTCTACAAGTACGACTTTTAACCTATTTATCTGTTTCATCAGTCAAATTTTTGATGTATTTTGCAAATATAATGATTTGACTTGAATTAGGCACGATAAAATTCTATTTAGTTATCAACATGTTACACTTTCACAACTTCAGTTTTATGCTTGCATAAATATCTCAACCTTTACCAATATCACCTAACAAAATAACTTGATTATTCATGCTTATCCTACGAGAATGCTTGCAAATTTAATAGTTAAGCACATCCCCTTCAGTTGAAGTTGACGTTCAGTCGGTTTTAAATCGTACCTTTGCGTACAATAAACAGAATGAAAATCATGAAGAAAATTGTCTTACCGTTATTTCTCGGCTTATTTGCATTGGCAACGATGTTTATATCCTGTAATTTCAAAAAAACTACATCCAACGTTTCCGGTGATGTGACAGCCGTTACTGCCGACAGTTTGAGGATAATTATCCATTCTAAAGCAGTAGATTCCATGCTTTTCATACCCATCGAGGGACAGCCTTTCCAAATGGATATGGCCGACTGCAAGCCATTATCGGAATATTTGAGCAAAGCCGTGTATGATACGACATTGAACAATAGTGGTATCATGCTAAAAATGCAGGCGCCGGATTATACCGTCGTTTTCTATCATAAAAGATGCGGGAAAAGTTTAATTAACTAATTGTCAAGACGTAAAGAGTAGAAAGTTAGGTAACAGGTAACGAATTAGTAACGGTGCGGAGTTCTTTGCGTTTCTTCGCTCTGCTCTGATAACTTGGTACAAATGTACAAAAATAGACTGAAAATAGGAAATAAATGCGGTGTTTTTTTATTGGGGGGATTTTTGAGGGGGAACGGATGGACTGGGAATGAAAGGGGTGCAAAAAGAGGATTGCACTGTGCATTTTTATGATGTTGTAAATCGTTGATATTCAGGGTGTATTTTACAGGTGCAGGGTGCAGCTATATATAGATATAGCTGCACCCTGCACCTGCCCTATCACTTGTCGTAAAAAGGGGAGTATGTGAGGTTTTACGGGTGGAGATATGGCTGTTCGGAAGAAATGTATTATCTTCGTGGAAACCAAAAATAAATATATGCTGCGCTGATATGAAAACGAATAAGGCTGAAATATATAAAAATGCGTTCCGGCTGTTCTTACAGGACAATTACGAGAAGGTGACGGTGGTAAAACTGGAGAAAGCTATCGGATTGTCGTGCCGGGGTATCTATCATCATACGAAGGATAAACTGGGACTGTTCAAGGCGGTTGTAGATACCTATATCTTTGAACCGCACAAGGTGGAAAACAAGTTCGTGTTTGCGGAAGATATTTCATTGCGGGACTTCCTGCAAACCTATATCGAAGGGGTGGAAAGGACAATGGATTATCTAAGCAATGAACTGGGTGTGGATAGAAAGGAATGTGCCAAATGCTATTTTCAGTTCTTGTTCCAAGCGTACAAGTATTATCCGAACTTTGTGGAAAAAATGGATGCTATCTTTGAGAAAGACCAACAAATGTGGCGAAAGATAATTGATAAGGCAATCGCTTCGGGGGAAATCAGAAATGATATTGCCACGGAAGAGGTCGTCGATATGTTCCGAATGGCACATCTGGGAATGTCATACGTGCTGGCTTTTACCACGGGACTTGATACTGAACGACTGAAACGGCAATTTGACGCTGTATATAAACTGCTGAAATGATTCTTTTGAACGGAAATTGAACATCATTCAATCTTTTATGTGATATGTGAAGCACCTTTCGGGGTGCTTTTTTTGTGTCCGCATAGAAATAAAATACAGCGATTACTGTATTTTCTAAAAGTTTGCATTATATTTGGGAAAAATGAACTACCCCCGGTGTAGTCAAGAAGTCTGTTCTTGTTCCCGATTGCGGCATTTTAGGTAACAGACGAGAAAGAAAGCCGTTATATATTCCTGTTGTGAGCGACTATCGAAAAAGAATGGATAGGAAGCGAAAAAGGATATATGAGGTGACGGGGTATCTTTGTCGCCATTGGAATATAAAATATATGAACCATGAAAACACTGATTATCGTTATGGGAATATTGAGTTTGTTTACTTCTTGCTCCGGCAGAAAAGAAAAGTTGGTGAAGAAAGAAGGTTCAGCCCTGAATGAGTTTGAGGTGGAGAAAAGTAAGTTCTACCTTGACGCTGATACGTTAGGTAATATTGTCAGTTTCAATAAGGGAAATGATACTATTGAGATATGTACCAAAAGGTTTGATATTGCTGCCTTTGAACGGCATAAGAAGGATCATGAAAATAGCAGTTATGTAAAATATACAGAAATAGTATCTAATGATACTTTAATAAATTATATTAAGCATAAAGCCCCTAATAATGTAGAATATGCTATTATAAAACATCCAAAAGAATCTTACTTGTCTTATGAAAGTATTTATTATGAAAATGGTAATATAAAATCAGAAAAGACTTATGGACCGGGTAATGGGATGCTTATAGGGATTTCTCGATATTATTCCATAGATGGGGAGTTGCAGCGAGAAGTAAATGAGGATGAGGGCTATTCTTTTACTTTTAAACAGCTAATGAGCCTTTTAGATGAAAAAGGAATGTGTTTCCCAAAGGATGTAGATTTAGATTATCGTTATCAGATAAATAAGATAATAGGCGAAGATGGATTAAAGACGTATTTTGTAATATATCCATTATCTGATGAAACAGACTTAACGATAACGGTAAGTGGAAAAGATGGCTCTATAATAGACGAACATCGTTATCAGCATCAATATTATTAAATGCAATAAAATGATTATACAGGAAATAAAAACAGCTTTTGCCGATATGCCCTATCCCGGTACGGAACGTATCGTGAACGACTTGCAGGGGTACGATTTGGAGCGGAAGCAGATACGGGAAGGGTTCAGCCGTTATGAGAACTGGCTGGATGTGCCCCGTGAATTGCTCCTGCAAGAACGGGATGCGTTGCCTTTATTTGAACCACAGGGGTTCAGGTTCTACCTTCCGGCGTATATGTTGTTCGCACTGGAAGATTATGAGGGGGCGGACATGATACCCGAAAGCATTGTTCATTCGCTGACATTACCGGATGCCGGAACGAAGCTATACGAGTTTGTACGGGAAAGGCTGGTGCTGTTCAGTGAGGAACAGAGGAAGGCTGTACTACACTTTTTGGAATATCTGGAACGATGCCATACGGAAGATTTTACGGATATATGTGTGGGCGATTGGTGTTCAGCTACTCCACGCAGGGCGATTGAAAGATGGTGCAGACTTGTTACTGACGAAATATAAAATATATGAACCATGAAAATACTGTTTATCGTTATGGGAATATTGAGTTTGTTTAGCTCCTGCTCCGGCAAAAAGGAGAAGCAACAGGAGAAGGAAAAGCTGTATTCGTGGTATCCAAGCGAAAGCGCACCTTACCTATATCCTGCGACTATTCATGTAGGGTATTTCGGTATGCCGGACAAAAGTACGGTTTATATACCGAGTAAATCATTTGTTGGCAATGTGTGGGGAGTGGGACAATCACTGCACGTTGTGGGTGAAGAATATAAACCTTTACCGGAAGCAATAGAGATCGTATGGTTGTCATTTACTGAAAACAAATTTTATTTTGTTTCGGAGTGGTTGCCAAAAAACAGATTACAATCGTTATTTGACACGGTTTGGATGAATGTGCGGAAAATTGAACAGCGATATGACGGACTTGTTGTTGGCATGGCTCCCTATGGAATGATACAAATATGGGCTGTTGGTGACGGGAGAGTTACAGAAGTCTGTTGTCTGCATGGGGCGGAAGTGCCTGTAAAAATGTCGGAATTTCGCCCCCGTGCTACTATGAGTCAAGATGAGTATGTAAAAAAAATACAAAGATACCCAAGGATAGTAGAGAACTTAAAGAAAAATGGTTTGCCTGACAGTTTGTTGTTTGAAAATTACCGTAAACGTTTTAATTATCATATAGTTCCTGAAATAGAAATGGAAGATGTGGATTTGACACAAATTGCAGTCCATTATTTCAACGGAGAATATGATGTGATTTTATGGGAAAGACTGAAAGAGAATCTATATTCTTTACAGGCTCGTCCCCGTAATATATATATAAGTTGGACGGCAGGTAAGGATCAATATGAAGTTAGATTCGTATTTGACGAGCAAATGATTCTTTCTGCTTTTGAAAAGGTGTTCGGCAGTGATTATCCGCAGAGGGACGATTTTGATGTTGTGGAGCTTTACGAAAAGTTGTATGGTGAAGGAAAGTTGCCGAAAGGTGATTTTACCATTCATATTGATAATGAAGGAAATCCAACCGGAGTAAGTCTGAAAACAGGGAAAGGGGAAATGAGTGTACCAACTGATAAAATGCAAATCTTAGTTATCAAAAATGATAAATTGATTTATGAAAGTAGTAATTATAACGAAAGCGATTGGTGGGGGTATTAAAAAATTATACGGATATGGAAACAACATCAACACTAAGCCAAGAACTGATACGGGCAGCGGTAGCGGCAGAACCGGAGATTGTGGAGAAGGTGCAAGCTCTGGTGGAAACAATGGAAGGAGTGATACGAAGCAAGCAGGATGCAGGGGAATTTGCGGGGCTGGAACAGCTTGCCGAGGACGGACGGGTGATGCGGTTCGTGGCAGATACGCTGAACAAGCTGCCGGAAGCGGTGACGTACAGTGACAAGGGATTCGAGGCGTATGTGATGCTGGCTGCCTTGTCACGGGAAGATGCGGCACTGCGGTATGTGTTCCGGTTATCGAGTTGGTATATCAACTACGGGTGCAACAGGGAACTGCTGTACTTGTGCCAGATATTGCATATCTATCCCGAACGGGGGTATCTGAACGGGGTGTATAACCGACTGGCGCAGTATGTGCAGCAAATGAAACGGAAACGTCCGCACTGCACCAAGAGCGAGGAATTGCCGAAAGGTGCTACGGAACTGGAAATACCTATTGCCCGTGCGAAGATAAAGGAAATGACGGGTGAAGAGTTGTTGCAGGCAGAGGTGTATCTGGGAATGGTGAAGAATAAAAGGCTCGTGGAGAAGGTTACGAAGCACTACATGAAGGCAAAGAATACGGGGCATCTGGCTGACCTTTGCGGGTACAGCCTAAGCACTTTCCGGCGGCTGTTCCGTGAAGAGTTCCGTACTACTCCCCATGAATGGCTGAAAGGACTGCGGAAAGACAAGGTGAAGAACCTGCTCACACAAACAGACTTGCCGCTGGTGGAAGTGGCAGAGGTGTGCGGGTTTGTGTCGCAATCGTACCTGACGGAGTTCTGCCAGATGAATTTCGGGGCAAGTCCGGGTGAGATACGGAAAAATTGATAATGAAAGATTAATGATAAGTTACAATGAATATAAAAACACTTCTTTCCCATTTTATGAAAAGCAAAAGAGTTGAAATAAGCGAGCTAAGGACGGTTATAGAGCAAAGTGGCAACGGTCATTTGCCTTTGTCCTGCCGTGTGGAACTGTTACAGTCCATCGGTAACGTGGAGATAGTGAACAAAGTGTTCGCGGAGTGCTGCAAAAAGGTATATCCTCTTTGGGGAAATGAGATTGAAGATACCTTGTTGCGGAAACTGCTGTGTTCGGCGGACGAATACCTTTACCACGGAAAAGGAAAAGCGGATGCCTTAGTCGAAGAAGCGAATAGACTACGTAACTATGTAGAGGGGCAATCCTGTACGGAAAGTATGGCAGGATGGGCGGTAATCTCACTTTGCTATTCGATAGCGGATCATGCCGCCACTATGCTGGATATTGATGAATACGAGGGAGAAGATGATGGTGCGTTTGACTACGAGGTATGGAATACGGACTTTTTCGCTTCGATGGCTTTTGCCGGGGGAAATCCTTTTGTGGATGAAGGGGATGCGGGAAAAAGGCGGGAGTTCTGGAACTGGTATCTTGATACAGTAGAAACGCTGTGCCGTAAATTAGATGCGCCGCTGATCCGAATAGATGCCCCAAAGAAAAAAGAGGTGGAACAGAACACTGTTCCACAACGGACACAGACTTATCAGACACCTGATATATTGCTAAAAATACAACAGATAATAGAAAAATCCACGAAAGTATTTAATGATTATTGTACGGGGAATTGGGATAGAATTATTGTAGAAGCGCATTGCATTGGTGATGTAAGAACGGAAGGATATTTTATATGTAATAATATTGTTTCAAAAATGCCTGTTTCATTAAGTACAGCAGATTTATTGTCTGAAATAAAAAATGAGATGTATAAACAGGCAAGTATTGAAGGCGCATGGCTTATGTGTAAAATAGTGTTTGATACCCAAAAGAAATTTATTATTGAATTTAATTATGACAATAAGGCTTCATTGCCCAATGATGTATTTGATAACCCGGAGAGATTAGAAACGGCGTTCAAGAAGTCCCCACGAGCCAAAGGTTATACTCCGGTGTGGTGGCAAGAGATATTGGGAAAGAAAGCGAAGTATTTGAAAAATACTATTATCGTGGAGCAATTCGCTATTCCACAACGGGCACAGACATATCGGACACCTGCGATATTATCTAAAATTCAAGAAGTCATAAATAATACATTAGAGTTAAATATTGAGCAATGTAATGCTGAATGGGACAAAATAGTGCTATTAGGGTGCTGTATGTCCACGGGAATTAATCTTGAAGGCTATAAGACTAAGGGAAATCAGAAATACAGTATAAAAGTGTCTTTACAGTCACATTATATATTAGATGATGTTAAAAAGGAAATGTACAATCAGGCAAAAGCGGAAGGTGCATGGTTCTATTGCATTATTGAGCTAAATCCTGACTTGACGTATTCTATCCGATTTGTCTATGACGATAAAAGCCAAATTCCACAAGACCACTTAGTAGATTCAGATGATTTTGTTGCTGAATTTAAGAAGTACCCACGTGCCAAAGAATATACTCCGGTATGGTGGCAAGGGATATTGGGAAAGAAAGCGAAGTATTTGAAAAATACTGTTATCGTGGAGCAATTAGCTATTCCACAGCGAACACAGACTTACCAAACACCTGCGATACAAGAGAAGATTCGGCAAGTTATAGAAAATTCGATGAAAGTATATAATGAAAATTATACAGGAATGTGGGATAAAATCATTATTAAAGCAGAAGGAATTGATTCTATTACTACGAATAATCATTTCATATCAAAAGGAACAACAACCAAATTTCCTGCATCTTGGAAAAATTTCGATTTAATGGAAGAAATAAAAGATGAAATGTATTCACAGGCTGACATTGAGGGAGCGTGGCTTACATGTACAATAGAACTAATGCCTAATAAAACATTTACTGTTTGTTTCAATTATGACGAAATGCTCGATAACATAACACCTGATAACTTTAGCCATGAGTTTAAAAACTACCCACGTACCAAAGAATATACTCCGATGTGGTGGCAAGAGATATTGGGAAAGAAAGCGAAGTATTTAGAATAACTATATCTGTAAAATCAAGCGTATGGCAAAGAAAGTAAAATGTACGACGGGCGATGTGTTCGCTATTCCGGTGTCCGAAACGGAGTTTATATTCGGAAGGGTGCTGTTTGATGTAACGAAACAGTATATTAAGATTGTGCCGGAAGAAGAAAGAGAATTTAATTATCTGGGATTCTTCAATAAGAGTGTGCTGGTTGAAATGTTCTTGGGCGTGTATACTTCGGTGGAAGATGTGAACTTTGAGAAGAAAGCTGTTACCGGGACATTCGTGTTTAACGATTTTCTTAGTGAATACAAGGGAATGATAGTCGGTAAAAGAGAGGTTAATCCCATTGAAGTGAGTTTCCCGGAAACATTGGGAAGCCGGAATATGGATTATTACCTGACATTGGGAGAACTGGCGTTCCCCATAGATATAACAGAACAGATTTATTATGATGAAATAAAAGTGATGCCATCTACCGGATATGGTTACTATGAGGTTATTGTTGCCACATTAGATTTTTCCGGGCGGGACGATTTAATTAAAGAGGATGCCAAAATGGATAATTATTTTAGAGATTCTGATTTGCGCTCTTTGCCAGATGTGCGTAAACGTATGTGGAAACTTGCCGGAGAGGATATGAATAAGAGTTATTACGAACTGGCGAAAGAGAAAGGGTTTGACTTGGCACGATTATATTAAAAATAGAATATATGGCAAAGAAAGTAAAATGTACGACGGGCGATGTGTTCGCAAGTCCGGGTGAGATACGGAGAAATTGATAGTAAAAATAAAGATAGGGTTATGAATATTAAAGTGCTATTAATTATAAATATGTTGGCTATGATACTAATGTCTTTATCAGGTTGTGAACCGTCACGTCCGAAGGATGTGAATGAGAACTATTTTTTTACAGAAATATTTCCTCACGAAAAAGAGATTGGTATCTATCCAGAAGTACAGGCTATTTATCCTGTAAATGAAAAAATCGTTTTCTTGTTGGGTAATGACGAATATGTCGCATCCAGTCCGGAAAATCAAAATGCTTATTTTTTTAGTAGCGTGGATGGCGGAAAGAGTTTCAAAAAACAAATATTAGGAAACGGGTATTTAGAAAATATATCTGTAACTGATAGCGGGCGCAATATATGCCTTATAAAAAGGATATATTCTGATGGGACTCACTTTGAATATCAGCTTTTGCACTCTGTCGATATGGGAGAACAATGGAATACTATTGATACATTTTCTAATAAGATATTGCGTACTGCTGTTTTTATCAACGACAAAATTGGCATAGTACGCACGTGCGAAAATCCTGCGGAATGTACTGTGGAGAACATTTACAAAACAACTGACGGGGGAATCTCTTGGCAGAAGGTATTCATAGAAGACATAGAGAAGTATTATGATTTTGTATATACTCCTGATAAGTCATTATTAGCATTGAGTAAGGACGATAAAAATATGTTGAAGCTGGATATAGCAACATTTACCTATGAAAAATATCCTCTAAATATCCCGGAACATTTATCTATTTATAACCAAATCATAATTGATTTGCAAACGCTGAAACAATATGTAATTCTAAGCGGCAAAGGCGAAGAATATGGCAAGGAGAATTTTTTATACAGCATAGCGGAACACTCTATGATACCTTTGCCTGTTCCTACTTATCAGGTAAATGTATATGGTAACTTTATAAGTATTATCGGAGAAGGCGGTGGAGTTACCAAATACCATTACAGCACTGATTTGGGGAAAAGTTGGAAAACGGAAACTCCCAAAGAGTGGTTTACACGGGGAGATGCAGGAATGTTCGGAGAAGGGTATCTGTGGATTATAGCCTATGCTTTCCGTTACTCCAAAGGAAACCCGTTAATGGTGAGAATACCTTAATATAGACCAATCTCAATAATAAAGAATATGATGATATATAGATTGCTATTTTGTTTTTGCCTTTGCATCCTTACCGGATACTCTGAAAAAGATATTGTTATGCAGGCATTAACCTATGATGAACAGGGTAATTACGAGAAAGCCATTGTTTATTGGGATAAAGCAATAAAGATGAATCCTCATAATGCTCTATATTATGTATGCAGGGGGGCAGATAAAGATGAACTCGAAAATTATATGGACGCTATTCAAGATTATAATTTAGCAGTTCAAACTGACTCTTTTTTAATTTGTGGATATATGAATAGAGCTGGCAGTAAATATGCTATAAAGGATTATGCAGGTGCTATAAAGGATTACAATACCGCTCTAAAGATATATTTATTTAAAACTGAACATCTTCAAATTAAATTTGTACCTCTACCTAATAAACTTCCTTTTGGAAATATGACTATTGATAGTAATAATTTGATTGAAGAACCTCAATATCATATTGATGATATTATAATTTATAGAGGACAAGCATATTACCAAATGGACAGTTTGAATTTAGCATTAAATGATTTTACTCATTGTATTGATAGGCAGTTCTGTTTACCATTTTGTTATTACTGGCGAGCTTCTATCTATCATAAACAGGGTAATGCGGATGCAGCCTACAACGACCTTAGGCAAGTATTATTTTATGCAGACAAAGATTCTGATATAGCCCGACAAGCACAAAAAGTTTTGGAGAAGGGACTGGATATGTTGGAAGCCTATGATCTTACTGGCGACGCAAAATGATGTAATACCAGCTTTATTAAGATAAAAAGTCGTTTTTGTGCGATTTGAGCGATTATCGAAAAAGAATGGACGGGAAACGAAAAAAGTAATATTCGGATTGCCAGTAACTTTGCAGCCGTTTTTAGAAACCTAAAAAGGATTGCATGGATAATTTTTTTGATTCGATGTTACAAGAGATTGACCGATATACGGGGACGGTCAATCTGGAAGGGGAAAACATTATTCCGGGATGCCGTGAAATGACAAAGTTCCTGAAAGAAAAGATGGCTGAACTGAAAGACTTCGCACTATCACACAAGTTTAAGGATGACGCAGAGGAAATCCGATTTTTTAAGTACCAGAAGCCGCTGATACTCGGACGGCTGCTGTACTTCTACAAGCTATACCAGATCGAGAGCAACCGACCGCCAAGCCATGAGCTTGCCGCAGGTTATTATCAGGGCGAGATAGAGAAGATGAAAGCAGCCTTTCAGAACAGCCTATCATTCTTCCAGTATTACCGTAGCGGGGCTACGTACCGGGACAACTTCTACTTCAAACGGGGACAAACGGAGATAAGCCCGGAAACGGACACGTTCATCTTCGAGCCGGAAGCGGAGCTATCCACCGGATATGACCGACTGGTCGCCCGGCTGATTGCGGTGGAACTGCTGTTAGCTTTCCTGACAAAGCGGATGCGTGAGCCTGCGGACGGCGAGCCGCTATCGGGAAAGAAACTGTACTGGACGGACAAGAAAGCGGCGGCGGTGGAACTGATATACGGCATCCATGCGGCGGGAAGCGTAGATAACGGGAAAGCGGACATTATCGACATCGTGACGGCATTTGAACGGACGTTCCACATTGATCTGGGCGACGTGTACCACACGTTTATCGCCATGCGTAACCGGAAGAACAGCCGGATGGTGTATCTTGACCAGATGATCGAACAACTGCTCAAACGGATGGACGAAACGGATAGCTAACTTATTAGAAACCAATGATAGGATTACCAAGTTCGTAGCAAGCTGCTAAAAGCGACTTTATCGAACCCTAACCAGTGACAAGCGGCTTGCAGCCGCCGGAAGAACCGAAAAAAAGGCTCTCCGGCGGCTTTTTTCGTGCCGGAAAAAATCTTTGGCAAGGTGGTACGGACGTGAAAAGAAAAACAATCGAATAGGCGGACATTTGCGACCATAAATCTAAAAATCAACAGATTATGGAAGTAATAACAATCGAAAGCAAAGCGTTTGCCGCCCTCGTGGAGAAGATAGACGGGATAGCGGCATACGTGGAAGCGTCCCGGCAAAGGGAACCGGACGGGCAGCAGGGACAGGAAGAGAAGAACAGCCGGACGACGGGCAAGTGGATGACGGGCAGCGAGGTGTGCGAATATCTCGAAATCAGCCCCCGTACCTTGCAACGTTACCGCACGAACCGGATTATCGCCTTCTCCATCTGCGGGAAGAAAATCCGCTACCGCCGCACAGACGTGGAGCAGTTCCGGGAACGGTGGATGCGGGAAACACCCGACAAGCAGATCGACCGGATGGTCGAAGCACACCCTTTGCATGAACGTAAATACAAGCTGTATGGTAAGAAAAGAGGAAATACTGGCAAGGACGAGTAACGGGCTGGACGTGTTCCGCCACTACCTGCCCGTGAAGTGGCGGGTAGGTAGGAATTTCCTGAATCCGCTGTACGAGGACAGCAAGGCTTCGTGCAACGTGTACTATGACCGCCGTAGCGGGACGTACAGGATGAAGGACTTCGGGAACGGGGACTTTTCGGGCGACTGTTTCTTTATCGTGGCGAAAATCAAGGGGCTGGACTGCAAGAACGCCGCCGACTTCGTGGAGATACTGGAAACGATAGACCGTGAGCTGTGTCTGGGTATCAGCGAGGATGTGCCGCCGGAAACGGTACGGGAACGGCAGGCTGCCATGCGGGTTGTCCCGTTGGCGGAAGGAAACGGGATGAACGGTGACGGGACGGCAGAACCGACCGGGACGGAAGAACGGACGGCAGAGCCGGAACACAAGCCACGCCCGTACCGGACGGTGCAGCAGCCGTTCACGGAAAAGGAACTGGAGTATTGGGCTGGGTATGGGATAACGGAAGCGGTGCTGAACCGATACGGGGTGCAGTCGTTGAAGGAGTACCGGAGCGAAACGAAGGACGGGAAAGCGTTCGGTTTCACGTCCACAGCCATAGAGTCGATGTTCGGGTACGTGGGGAAATGGGGCGTGAAGGTGTACCGCCCGAAATCGGAAGTACGGTTCGTGTACGGCGGTCATACGGGAGATAATTATTGCTTCGGGCTGGAAGAGTTGCCGCCCAAAGGCGACACGCTGTTCCTGACGGGCGGGGAAAAGGACGTGCTGACGCTGGCGGCGCATGGGTTCCATGCGATCTGTTTCAATTCGGAAACATCGGTGATACCTGCAAACATCATCCGGAAGCTGGTGTATCGGTTCAAACATATCGTTCTGCTGTACGATGTGGATAAGATAGGGCTGGAAAGCTCCGAGAAACACCGACAGCAGCTAACGGAGTACGGGGTGAAACGGCTGGTGCTGCCGCTGACGGGTGAAAAGACGGACAAGGACGTGTCGGACTACTTCAAGGCGGGACGGACACGGGACGAGTTCGTGAAGCTGTTCCTTAAAATGCTGGATAGCCTGTACGGTGACACGATGGCGGTATTGAAATCCTGCGAGATAGACTACGACCACCCGCCACAGCAGGCGGTCGCCATCGTGACCGCCGGGGACGTGCCGCTGGGTTCGGAAGAGAACATCCTCTGCATCACGGGCGGGGAAGGCACGGGAAAGAGTAATTATACGGCGGCATTGGTTGCCGGGGCGATTCAGGAAAGGGAGACGGATGCGGACTTGTTGGGGGTTCGGGTAGAACCGAACCGGAAAGGGCGTGCGGTGCTGCTCTACGATACGGAGCAGAGCGAGCAACAACTGTACAAGAACACGGGGCGGATGCTGCGGCGTGCCGGACGGGAGAAGATGCCGCCCTACCTGCACGTGTACTGCCTGACGGGAATGTCACGGAGTGAGCGGCTGATGGCTATCATGCAGAGCATGGATAAGTACCATTACCTGCACGGGGGTATTCATTTAGTGGTGATCGACGGGGTGGCGGACTTGATACGTTGCGCCAATGACGAGGGGGAAAGCGTGGCGTTGATTGACGAGATTTACCGACTGGCGGGGATTTACCGCACGTGTATCGCCGCCGTGGTGCATTTCGTCCCGAACGGGTTGAAGTTAAGGGGACACTTGGGTAGCGAGTTGCAGCGCAAGTCGGCGGCTATCCTCTCAATAGAGAAGGACGAGAACCCGGAAATCTCGGTCGTGAAGGCGTTGAAAGTGCGTGACGGCAGCCCGCTGGATATTCCAATCATGCAGTTTCGCTGGGACAAGCAGATGGGTATGCCCGTGTACGTGGGCGAAAAGCCCCGTGCGGAGAAGGAGAAGCGCAAGGAGAAGGAACTGGCGGAAATGGCACGGGAAGCGTTCACCCGGCAGGAGAAGTACGGCTACATCGAACTGTGCGAACTGATACAGGAGATGCTGGAAGTGAAGGAACGGACGGCAAAGGGATATATCCGCTATATGCGTGAGAAGGAAATCGTCGAAAAGGAAGGAGATTACTATGTACACGGACAGGGAAGAGTTTGAGGGCTGGATGCAGCGGATCATGCAACGGTTCGATACGACCGAAAAGCTGCTGGAAAGGGTACTGAAAAAGAACAGCCAACTGGACGGTGAAGAGGTGCTGGATAATCAGGACTTGTGCCTGCTGCTGAAAGTCGGCATACGGACGTTGCAACGCTACCGGGCTATGGGGCTGCTGCCCTACTTCACGATCAGCGGGAAGGTATTCTACCGGGCGAAAGATGTGCATGAGTTTATCCGCAACCGATTCGATGCAGTGGCGGAGAGAAAGCGTAAATGAAAAGTGAACGGTTGCCCTGCTTTGTCGTTAGATAAGGCGGGGCTATTCTTTTGTAGTTCGGCAGGTTTGCACTATATTTGCAACAGAAAATATGAAAGTTCATTGCCCGGCTTGAACGCAAGCGGGTTTTGATTATATAGATTGTACGTTCGCTAAACGTCTTGAAGTAGGAAACTGGTAATTTTTGACAAATCAGACGAATGGCGCAATGCACATGCTGTATGTATATACGGCGTGAGCTTGCCTATTCGATTTGTCAGGCATACCAGTGCCTCTACTTCGGAATAGTATGAGTTCACGCTATTTTTATGGCTACTGGCGGGCATAACCGATAAAAAGAAAAGTGTTATGAAACAGATTACTTTGTATGTGTACCAAACCATTGACGGGTGCGCCGCCCGTGCCGACAAACAGGTGGACGATGCTATTCTGAAAGCCGATTGCTTGCTCTTGGATGAAGAAACTTATCTGGATGTATTTATGAATCACCTCGGCTGGCCGCTCACGGAGAAAGAAACTTTTGTAGTGGCGCAAGCCGATTGTAACCTGACGGAAAAAGAAGGGGTGCGGTTCATCACGGGGGATGCCGTGGCGGAACTCTCACGGATGAAAGCTGCGGGTGACGGGGTGATGGTCGCCTATGGCGAAGGAATTGCGGCTGTGCTGCTGAATAGCGGGCTGGCGGATGAGATTGTGGTAGTTACGCTGCCTGTGGTTGCAGGGGGTGACGAAAAGGCTTTGCGGCATATTACGGGGGACAGTGCGGCGTGGGTGGTGCGATCTTGCAAGGTGCTGGACGGCGAGAAGGTAAGGACGGTGTACGGAAGGGTGTAATTACGAAACAAGCGGTTTCGTAATTTGGCAACTGGCGGTTGCCAAATTGGGAAAAGACAAATGCGCAACCATCCGTTGCGCATTTATCGTTATAGATTATTGATGGATAGTCTTTAGGATTAAGTCTTTGAGTTGCTGCTCGGTCGGTAGTTGGAGCTTATATTTGGAAACAAATATTTGCTCGTCCAGTCCGGCAGTGGTATATTGTACCAGTGCATCGTTCTTGTCCGTTACCAATAAAATACCGATGGGCGGGTTATCGTCCGGTTCCATGACCTCGGCTTTGTAGTAGTTCAGGTATGAATAAAGCTGTGATACATGGGCGTGGGCGAATGGAGAAATTTTGACTTCCAGCAAAATATGAGCTTTAAGAATACGATGGTAAAAGACCATATCAATAAAAAAATACTCGTCACCGATAAGGATGCGCTTTTGTCTTGCCTCGAAACAAAAGCCATTCCCTAATTCAATAATGAAGTCACGCAAATGGTCAAGCAACCGGGTTTCGAGTTCATTCTCTTTAAGAAGTAAAGCCCGTTGTTGCGGTATATTCAGAAACTCAAAGAAATAATCATCTTTGACAACATCGGTTACGGTTTGCGGATGTATTTTCTGCCTGATAGCGGTAAGCGCATATTCCATATCACCGGACAAGCCGACACGCTCGTAACTCAATGCTCCGATTTGTCGTCTTAGTTCACGGACGGAAAGCCCGGTCTGGATGGTTAGCATTTCGTAATACATGCGCTTGACCGGATTGTCTATCTTCATCAGTTCGATAAAGTGAGAAAATGATATAGAAGAGATTAATTTCTCTGCTGATATTTTGTTGTTATCATCTTCTTTATCAGAACATTGTAATTTATGCGACAGTGTCGCATAAATTTGTTCCCCACCATTCCATCAGCCTTGCAAAAGTCGGGTAAGTAAGATAGAATTTTCTTGCCCATTGAAACAAGGTGACATTTAACCCTTGCTGATCTATTCGTTTTTCTAAATTCTTTAATAACAAATCGCCATACACAGCACGGTCTTCCCCGTTCTGCTCGAACTCCACGATATAAAATCCCATTAACCAGTTACGCACAGTCTGGCATTGGTTTACGGCTTTGACCGCACTCTGTTGTAGCTGTTGGTGCGTGTCGGTTATGATGGTTGCTAATTGTTCAAAATTCATATCATACTATTATTGAAAGTTGATTAAAGGCGTTCGGGGTATTGCTGCCCTGAACGTCTGCCATCCGGTCACTCTGAAAAGGCAAAGCCGCCCTTTCGGAGTGACCGATTGGCAAAGGTACTAATTATTATGGGATTAAGGGTGTAATACCTTAAAATCCCGGCTGCCACCGTCATCTATCAGCCCGTCCTTGCGTAGCCGCAAAAGAATTTCGGTTGTGGACTGGCTGCCGAAATTGCGGACACAGTGCAGACGGGAGAAACGATAGCGGCGAAGGTGGATAAGCAGGTGTTCGACCGTGAACAGGCTTAGTTCACGGCAAGCCCTGACAATGCGCTGCGACAAGCCGAAATCGCCCAGCGGGGTGTCTAACAGCCTGCGGTGCTTGCCCGGTCTGCCCCGTCCCTTCTCCGGCTGTATATCGTCATAGATGGTATCTACCCGGTTGCGCTCGAAGAGGGCGAAAAGGGATGCGCCGTCAATCATCAGAACGGTATCGAAACGGGCAAAAGCGATGTGGTTGCCGTTCATCCAGAGGGTGATGCGCTGCACGTCCGTTCCACAGATACGGGCGGCTTCTTCCACGGATAACCAGCCGTTCATCGTCTGCCGCCCTTTCCTTTTGCCTTGTCCGTGCGGGGCGGGAACTCGTACACGGTGCGGAAGTCCTTGTCGAAGGTGACGTGCGCATCGAAGGTTTTGCCATCCTTGTTCTTAAAGCCTTTGATTAGGGACGTTTTGCCTTTGGTTACAAGGTCGGTAATCTGTTTGTCGGTAAGCTCCTTTCCGCCCTTGTTGCGGAAGATGGTAACACCACAATCGACGTTGCTGCACTTGGCGACTTTCGGATAGAAGAGGATGCGCCCGGACTGGCATTTGGGGCAAGGGATGCGTTCACCGTCCGTAACCGATACCTGCACCTGCAAAAGTTCTTCGGTAATCTGGGCGGTATAGACTTCGATTCCCTTGCGGAACGTGGCTGCGTCCATCCCGCCCGTCTCAATGCGGGCAAGGGCGGCTTCCCATTGCCCGGTCATTTCGACATCGGCAATGCGTTTGCCCTTAACGGTATGGTACACCGCCAGCCCTTTCTCGGTCGGGACAAGGTTCTTCTTGTCACGGCGCACGTAGTCACGGGAAAACAGGGTTTCGATAATGGACGCACGGGTGGCGGGTGTGCCGATACCGATGTCTTTCAGGCTGTCCCGCAGTTCGGTTTCCTGCAACTCCCTGCCGCAACTCTCCATTGCCGAAAGCAGGCTGCTCTCGGTGTGCAGGGGACGGGGCTTGGTCTGTTTCTCCATGTTCTCCGCCGATTGCAGGGGGAAGGTTTCGCCGGGCTGCAAGGGCGGAAGGGCGGCGGATTCTTCTTCCTCGTCCTTCTCGCCACGAACGGCACGCCATCCGGCAGACTTGATAACTGTCCCTTTGGTGGTAAAGTCGCTGTTACCTGCGGTGAAACGGACGGTTGTAACGTCCTTTACGCAACGGGCGGAGAAGGATTCGAGCAGGCGGGCGGCAACCATATCGTACACCTTGCGTTCGTCCTCCGGCAGTTCGCCGGGCAGACATTCGGTGATAATCAGGGCATGGTGATCGGTGACTTTCCCTGCGTCCACGCTGCGGCGGTTGAGTGCCGTTCCTTTCAGGGCGGCAGCACAGGCGGAGAAAGCCGGGTATTGCTCCAAAAGGGCGATGCGGGACGGGATTTCGTCGAAAACATCGTCGGAGATAAAGCGGGAGCCGGTACGGGGGTAGCTAAGTACCTTTTTCTCGTAAAGCGATTGTGCTATGGAAAGGGTTTTGTCCGCTGAAAAGCCGAGCTTGCTGTTGGCTTCCTTCTGTAACGTGGTGAGGTCGTAGAGCAACGGCGGTTCTTGGTTCACTTCCTTGCGCTGCACATCGGCAACCGTGACCGTGCCCGTGGCGGTAACGGCACTAAGGGCGGTGGTTGCTGCCGGAAGGGTTTCGTACTTGTGTTCGGAGATGGCGGAGAAGGGCGTGCCGTCCTTTTCCGCCGTGACCTTTAGCTGGTAATAGGTCTGCGGGGTGAAATTCCTGTTCTCCAGATAGCGGGAGCAGATCATCATCAAGGTAGGTGTCTGCACCCGTCCGAGCGAGAAAATTCCCTGTCCGGCGGCGATGGAAAGTGCTTGCGTGCTGTTGATACCGACCAGATAGTCGGCGATGGCACGGGCTTCGGCGGCACGGTAGAGGTTATCGTAATCGCTGCCGGGTTTGAGTTTATCCAGCCCGTCACGGATGGCACGGTCGGTCAGCGAGGAAATCCACAAGCGGACGAAAGGCTTGCGGCAACCGAGGTAGTTGTAAATATAGCGGAAGATTCCTTCTCCTTCACGACCCGCATCGGTTGCCACGATGATCCGGTCGGACTGGGCGAAAACTTCGCCAATGACCTTTAGTTGCTTGAGTACTCCGGGATCGGATTTATACTCTTTTCCTTCCCGTATCTGGCGGGGTATGAACTTGAACTCCTGTGGGATGATGGGAAGATTTTCACGGCGGAAGCCCGTAAACCCGTAAGCATCGGGCATGGCAAGCTGGACGAGATGGCCGAACGCCCAGGTAACGAGGTAGTCGTTGCCTGAGAGGTAGCCATCGTGACGCTGGCGAACATTCAACACGTTTGCTATGTCCTTCGCAACGGAAGGTTTCTCGGCGATAATTGCTGTAATCATATTTCTTTGGTTTTTAATGGTTTGACAAAAAGCATCCCGCCCTAAGTGACGGGATGCTTCGGATAATTACTTGTGATAATCTTACCGGATAAGACGGAGATCAGAGGCGGGGAGCTTTGCGTTGCCGGGGTTTGGGCTTGTCCTGTTCCTGCTTCTGTTTCTTATCTTCTTTCTTGTCCTCTTTCTGTTCCTGCTTGCGGTCTTGCTGCTCCTTCTGCTCTCCGGTGGGACGGGTTTGTGCGGACTGCAAGGCTTCTTTCAGGCTCTTGGTGGCTTCGTTGGTCTTGCCCTCGGAATTGACGGCTACCTGCACCTCGTTCTCGACGGCGGGTTTGACACGTCCCTCTTCAAGTGCGGTCTTGTAATCCTTGGGGAACATGAAGGCGGGGTATTTCTGTCCGGGCTGCCATGTGATGTACCCCTGATAGGGTTTGCCGTTCTGGTCTTTCAAGCCGGAAACTTTGACCGTGCCGCCGCCCGCAAGTTCCGTTTGCGACTTTTCGGTGAGTTCCTGCTTGCGGAAAGTTTTGGGGACTTCTTGGTTGGCGGTCTGTTTCTGTAACTCCTTGTGTGCGTCCATCGCCAGTTTAGCCCGGTCGTTGAAGAGTAGTTCGAGTTGCATCTTGGCGGCGTTGAACTGGATGGGGGCTTCGTAGGTTTTGGGCTTCTGCCCTTCTTTGGCTTTGGTCTGGAATTTACATACCACGGCTTCACCCTTTTTCAGCCGTGCCACCTCGTCAGGGGTGAAGGTATGCCCGTTCTTTTCCGCCGGGATGCGCACCTTGTCAGCCGGGAAGGATGCCAGTTCGTTCGTTTTCTGGTTACGGCTGACGAGGGACGGGACTTTCTCACCCGCCCGGTTGGTGAGTTCGACAATGCGCCCCATGTTCCCGGCGGTCTTGATAGCGTCGCTATCTTCCTTCGTGAAGGTATGCCCGAAGAATTGCTGCTGCAACTTTTGGGGATCGAGAATACCGTGGCTGCAAACGACTACCCTGCCGTCGGGGGCTTCACGCAAGGAAAGCTGGCTGTCGTTGGCATGGGAGATCGAATCGAGATTGAAATATACCCGGACGGTCTTGTCGGTCTGGAAGCCCCGTAGCATCTGGTCGAGCATACCGTTCTGCTCGATCTGTTCACGTTTGATGCCGAGATTGGCAAGCGAGTTCCAATCTATCTTTTCCACGTCATACTTGTACTGCGGCTGTTGCTGCGGTGCATCTGTCGGCTGCTGTTGCTGCTGCCCGGCGGCAGGCTGCGCCTGTGCGGGATGTTGTACCTCGTACTGTGCCATGCGTGCCTGTCCTTCGGGCGTGGGGGTCTGCACGGTCTGCTGGAAATCTGCCGCTACCCGTTGCACATCTTCTTCCGGCACACGGAAGAAATGGAAACGGGTGGGATCTTTCAACTGGTTCCAAAGATTGGAAAAGAAGTTGGAGAACATATCTCCGTGGCGATCTACCCGTAGCAGGTCGTTGTTGTCCTCTAACGGGTTCTTGGTTTGTAACTCTCCGTCCTTTACTCCGCTGACGGCTTGGATGGTCTTTTTCTCCTGATCCATGACAAGAAGAATATCCATCAGTTGTTCGCTGTTGTCCGGTCTTTCGTCCATAAACTTAAATTTTTAATGGTGAATACTAACGGTTTCGGTGGAAACCGGACGTAAATATATAGGGGAATGTATTGATAATTAGCAAGTTTACGGTGGGGTGTCGCTACTTGTCGTCCGGTTCGCAGGTTTGTCGTGGCGGATGGCGGGAGCATGGGGAAAGTTCGGGGTGCAAAGCGGTATAAAGCAAAGGGGGAAGTCTTTTATCAGGCATCAGGGAAATAAAATACAGTAATTACTGTGTTTTATCGGGATTTTGTTTTATATTTGGGCAAAAGGACAAATGAAGCCGTTAAATATCCTTTTACGGACGATTATCGAAAAAGAACGGACGGGAAACGAAAAGGGAATTGAAGGACGGCGGGGTATCTTTGGCGGAGAATGGAAACGGAATTGTTCAACTTGAAATATTGAGGAATGAAAACAGTAATAACCCTATTAATATGTATAGCTATGGCAACTTGTTCCAATACCAAACGAGGGGCTTCTTTCGATGGAGAAGTGGCAAACTCCAATGATCCGGTATTTTGTGCGGATAGCTTGGTAGGAAATGAACTTATTAGTTTGTATCCTTTCATGTTGTACGACAAGCCGGATGGTAATATAACTTATAGCTGTGATTATGAGAATGGATATATCTGCATAGCCGGAGAGATAAAGGATGATTGGATAAGATTGGATTATATCTTAATCAATTTGGACAAGTTGACATTCCCATTTTACGGTTGGACAAAGTGGCGCAACAATGATTCCATCATGTTCAAGGTCATAGGCGAGGGATTTCCCTTTATTTCGCCCTATGACGAAAACGCTATTTATGAGTTTCCTGTATATAGTCAGGAATATCCTCAATATCCGGGCGGTGAGGAAGCTATTGAGCAATTTCTGAAAAAAGAAGTGCAAAAACGTTATCCACCAACAGCCCGACAGATGGGGGTACAAGGTCGAGTCATGGTTTCTTTCGTTGTGGAGAAAGACGGTACAATGTCGGACTTTAGAATCCAGAATAGTGTAAACGATGAAATAGATGAAGCTGCTATTGAGTGTATAAAGAACTTGCCGAAGCGTTGGAAACCTGCCAGAACAAAATTGGAGTTTGATACGGCTGAAAGAACGGTACGATGCAAAGTAAAGTTGCCTGTATCTTTTAGAATTGAATGATAGATAAGATGCAGTAAAATTTGATATGTGAAACTAATACTATTTTCAATCATTAAATTCTTTTTATCATGGGATTAGTAGCCTTATTGTTGCCAGTCTGTTTCATTTGCCTTCTGGTTATCATACTTAATTTATTTACGAATACAGCTAATAATAATCTGAAACTTGGTTGGAAACAACGGTTGTGGATAGTTTTGAATTTACTGATGTGGGCTTATGAGTTCTTTTTTATGGTAGTCGTTTGTGAAGGTGTAGAGAATTTGAGAGTTGATTTCGGTGGTGGATTGGGAGATTTATTCTATATCTTCATGCTTGCGGGCGTTGTAATGCTGCATATTGTTTTGCTTGCTATTTGTACCTATAAACATTTGCAGTCTGTTTATTTCATTATTCTCGTTTGTCTGCCTATACTTCCTTTGGCTAAAATGCATTGGGATGCAGCGCGAGGAAACAAAGAAAACGGGTACATGACCAGAGGAAACAGTACAGGGTTGTACTATGATGCAGAGGCTTATCGTCAGCTACGGTTGCATAAGCGAGAACTTGAAGAAGCGGCAAAGCCTAAGAAACCTGAATTTGCCACACAGTTTGAGTCGTATCTGTACGATGCCGAACATGGGGATTTATGGGCACAAAATCATATAGGAAGATGTTATGCACTCGGCGATGGTGTTGAACAGAACGATTCTTTGGCTATCAAGTGGTATCGCCTTGCAGCAGAGGGTGGATATGATATGAGCCAAAGCAATTTGGGAGTATGTTATTATAAGGGTTTGTGTGGTCTTGATATTGATTATATAGAAGCAGTTAAATGGCTTCGTAAAGCGGCTGAACAAGGAAATGATGATGCTCAATATTTGATGAGGTGTTGTTATAAAGACGGTAAAGGTGTTGAGCAAAACGATGAAGAGGCTTTTCGGTGGCTTCGGCTTGCTGCACGGCAAGAACATGAGGGGGCACAGAAATTACTTCGAGAAAATAAACAAGTTTGGCAGTTGAGTAACAAATAATCGTATGGATAAGTGGATAGTTTACATATTACTGGCTGTATGTCTGCCAAGTTACGGACAAGCGAATGGAAATAAGCAGGTAAAACAAGGAACAGATTCTTTGCAAAATGATACTGTTATGCCCTATTCGGTGGATTCATTAGTACATACTTATATGGAAAGCGGACGTGTAAAGTCCGAGAATGGCGATAAATTAGGGGCAATTGCGGAATATAACAAAGTTATTGAGATTGATTCAAATTACGCTGTTGCCTATTATAAACGGGGAAATCAAAATGCAGATTTGGGAAATAATGAGGATGCGATTACAGATTACAACAAAGCAATTGAGATTAATCCGGATTATGCCTTTGCGTATTCTAATCGAGGAACTGTAAAAGCTGCATTAGGCGATCATACTGGAGCGATTACAGATTATAATAAGGCGATTGAAATTAATCCTGATTTTGCTCTTGCTTATTCCAATAGAGGAAAGGCTAAAGCTGATTTAGGTAATAATATAGAGGCAATTATAGATTATGATAAGGCGATTGAAATTAATCCTAATTATGCTATTGCATATTCAGGCAGAGGAACTGTAAAAGCCGCACTAAATAACAACACTGGGGCAATTGCAGATTATGACAAAGCAATTGAAATTAATCCTAATTATGCTATTGCATATACCAACAGAGGAGTGGCAAAAGCCACACTAAATAACAACACTGGAGCGATTGCGGATTATGATAAAGCAATTGAAATTAATCCTAATTATCCTCTTGCATATACCAACAGAGGAAAGGCTAAAGCCGATTTAGATAATAATATTGGGGCAATTGCAGATTATGACAAAGCAATTGAAATTAATCCCAATTATGCTATTGCATATTACAATCGAGGCAATTTAAAATCAGATATGGGAGATTTCGAAGGTGCACTTGCAGATTATAACAAAACGCTTGAAATCAAACCAGATCATATTGGTACCTATATTAATCGAGGTGTACTAAAATATGAAATGGGAGATTACGAGGGAGAAATCTCTACTTATCGGCTGGCGATAAAGAACTGCTCTCCCGATGCGGATTTGTATAATAATCTGGGGCGTGCGCTGTATGACCTGAAACGGTTTAAGGAAGCTGCGGAAGCATACGGCGAAGGAATAAAGGCTTTTCCGAGTGACGGAAAGTTGTACTATGGTCGTGGGCTGGCACGTAACCAGTCGGGCGATAAGAACGGGGCTTGTGAGGACTGGCACAGAAGTAGTGAATTGGGATGTTTGCAGGCTAATGCGTTGTTGCCATTGTGTGATAAATAGAAACAAATTTATGGATAAATGGGTAGTTTGTATATTACTGGCTGTGTGTTTGTCAGGTTGCAGACAGGCGAACGTGAATAAGCAGATAAAGCAGGGAACAGATTCTTTGCAAAATGAAACTGTTGCGTCCCATCCGGTGGATTCATTGGCATACGCTTATTTGGAAAGCGGGCGTATAATGTACGAAAATGGTGACAAATTGGGGGCAATTGCAGAATATAACAAAGCTATTGAGATTGATTCAAATTATGCTGTTGCTTATTATAAACGGGGAAAGGTTAGTTCTGATTTGAAAGACTACAAAGGAGCAATTGCTGATTATACAAAAGCAATAAAGATTAATCCTGAATATGCAAATGCATACTATAACAGAGGATGGAACAAATCAAATATAGGTGATAATACAGACGCTATTGATGACTATACAAAAGCTATAAATATCAATCCTAAAGATGCAGAATCTTATCACAACAGAGGATGGAACAAATCAAAAATTGGTGATAAGAAAGGTGCTATTAAGGACTATACAGAAGCGATAAGAATTAATCCCAAATATGCAAATGCTTATTACAACAGAGGAAATACTAAATCAGATATAGGTGATAATACAGGTGCGATTAATGATTATAATAAAGTAATAGAACTTAATCCACAACACATTGATACCTATATAAACTTGGGTGTAGCGCAATATGAAACAAGAGATTACGAGGGAGAAATCGCTACTTATCGGCTGGCGATAAAGAACTGCTCTCCCGATGCGGATTTGTATAATAATCTGGGGCGTGCGCTGTATGACCTGAAACGGTTTAAGGAAGCTGCGGAAGCATACGGCGAAGGAATAAAGGCTTTTCCGAGTGACGGAAAGTTGTACTATGGTCGTGGGCTGGCACGTAACCAGTCGGGCGATAAGAACGGGGCTTGTGAGGACTGGCATAGAAGTAGTGAATTGGGATGCTTGCAGGCTAATGCGTTGTTGCCATTGTGCGGTGAGAAATAGTTGATAAATATAAATTTGCAAGATTATAGAAACGGATATTCCGCCAGCAATCTGTCTGGCCGGAATATCCATTTTTCATTTATCACACGTTCTTAATCAGGTGCGAGAGTTCGGGATCAGCCTTGATGCGTTCGATTTCGTCAGCGACAATCTGCTTGACCTCGTTCTTGATGCGGTAGTAGTTCGCATCAATCTGCTGCTGCATGGTGTCCTTGTCGGTGAAGTCGATAATCTGCGGTATCTTCACGTAACGGGCGGTTTCACGCTTGACCTGTTCGTTATCCACGACAATCTCGGCATGGAAAATCTTTTGCTCGATTCGTTCGTCGAAGTTGTCGGCGACTGCACCGACGAACATACCCTGCGTTAAGTTGCTGATTTTGGAAGCCGGAATAAGGCTATCCATCTGGGTATTGATGGAAACGGAAGTCTCGTTGCGGTTGATGGTCATGTTCTGCCGTTTCTGCAAGACCTTGCCGAAACGTTCACTTAACGTTTTGGCGGTTTCGGCAACGACCTGACCTGCAAAGACATTGCCGACTGTATTGCAGATAACGGCACTCTCCTTGTCGCCGTAATCACGCTTCAACTGCGAAAAGTCCTGAAAGCCCAACATGACGGCTACCTTGTTGCTTCGGGCGGTGGCAATCAGGTTATCCAGTCCACGCATGTAGATGGTTGGTAACTCGTCAATGATAACGGCGGATTTGAGCCGTTTCTTTTTGTTTATCAGCTTGACAATGCGGGAGTTATATAGTCCCAACGCTGCACCGTATATGCCCTGCCTGTCGGGATTGTTACCGACTACAAGCACTTTCGGTTCTTCGGGATTGTTGATGTCGAGCGTGAAATCATCCGCCGTCATTACCCAATAGAGTGCCGGGGAAATCATGCGGGAAAGCGGTATTTTGGCACTGGCTATCTGCCCCTGCAACTGCTCCACCGCCGAACTTTCCCAAGCGTCCATGAACGGGGAAAGATAGTTCTCCAGTTCGGGGTAACTTGTCAGGATGGGGAAAATATCAGCGTACTTCCGGTTCAGAAATTCTATCGCATGGGGGAAGGTGCAATATTTGCCGTTCTTGTAGATTTTCAAATACCAT